>JAEEGI010018416.1_pt1 | contig 14191 bp, 10 predicted proteins | sample 8958751 | NCBI WGS metagenome assembly JAEEGI01 (sample SAMN16246545, study PRJNA631951) | gut metagenome | biome: gut microbiome; feature: rumen; material: KS-attached | host: Bos | place: Iran: Karaj | collected 2018-10
CTTTATCGGCATCGGCACGCGGGCCAACGTTGGTATAGTCTTTCTCGGCCTCGGTAGCGTGAAGCCAATGGAGGTCGGTCTTCAGCTCATCAAGGTTGTCGATGCCGAGGATACAGGTGCTGATGCAAGGCTTGGCAAGGCAGTAGGCGATGCACTGCTCGGGAGTGTAAGCCACACCGAGTGGCGATGCCTTGGAGTCGAGCAGACGACCGCCGCCGCCAAAGGTCTTCATAACGGTGACACCGATATTGTGCGTAGCGCAATAGTCATAGAGTTCCACGCGGACGGGATCGATGCCCGCCTGCAGGTTTTCCATAGCACCCTTGTCCCAAGGAATGGCACCGCCGCGCAGACGGTCGAAAGCAGGATTGAGCGAGAACATAATGACCTCGATCCATCCACTCTTGGCGGCACGCAGCGCAACTTCGGCATTGTGGCTGCTGACACCTATATGCTTGATTTTGCCCTCTTTCTTCAGCTGGAACACATATTCGAGGAAGGGGCTGCCGTCCAGCTCGTCCCACTCTTCGTGGCTGTCGGTGATATGAATCATACCCACCTCGATATGGTCGGTGCCCAGACGCTCAAGCAGGTCCTCAAAACCTTGGCGAGCCTCCTCGACATCGCGGGTGCGGGTGTGCTGCCCGTCCTTGAAGATGGTGCCGATATGCCCCTGGATGATCATCTCGTCGCGACGACCCTGAAGGGCGTAGCCGATGTTGGAACGCGTCTTGGGGTTGGCGTCATAGATATCGATGTAGTTCATACCGCTGTCGAGCGCCATAGTCATAAGCTCGAGCGACGCGGCGCTGTCGAGCTTCTCAAAGCCACCGCAGCCGATACTGATTTCACTGACCATCAAGCCGGTGTTGCCCAGCGGACGGTATTTCATAAGGGTTTCCTTCTTCTGCTGTCCGCAGCCAACCACGGCCAACGCGACACAGAGCATCAAAGCTGAGAGTAAATGTTTCTTCATAATATGATAATTTAATTCAACTATTTCGCCATCAAATTCAACATCCTTAACGTCACAAACACGACTTTTATTGCCCGTCCGCCGAAAAATGACTGCTTTTAACCGTCCTCCTCACCCTCGGAAAAAGCATAAAACAATTGTTAAAATATCGTTTTATTCTCAAAAAAATTTTAACGTTTGCAACTTACTGATTGTCAATACTCCAAAAATCAGCACCTCACAAAGACACTATTTTTGAGCTAAATTTTAGCCTTATAAAATACTGACTAAAAACCTATTAAAGTTCACGAAGGTAGACTTTGGTAAAACTTTGATAAGAGTTTGGGTAAAATTTGGTAAGAATTTGGTACCTATAAATCAGGGGGTTGAGACAGGGCAAAAATGGGGCGAAAACGGGGTTGAAATGTTAAAATTTAACATTTGGCGGAGCCCGTTTTGACCGAAAAAACGAGCAACGGACAATTTGTAGCCGTCGGAATGATTTTTTTTCGTATTTTTGCACATTTGAACTAATTATATATAATGTCAGACAAAAAAGCTAAAATAACAGAAAGTGAAGCACTTGCAAAGCTTGCAGTGCTCGGCATAGAGAACAAAAAAGGGCTCGACACGGTGGTTTTGGACCTGCGTGGAGTACAGTCGGCACCGGCCAATTTCTTTGTGATATGCAGCGGCAACGTGCCGTCGCACGTCAGCGCCATCTGCGACGGTGTTTTTGAAACCGTCAAGAAGGCTACCGGTTATAACCCCAACAAGATAGAAGGCTACGACAACGCCGAGTGGATACTTATGGATTACTTCGATGTGGTGGTGCACATCTTCCTGAAGGACAAGCGCGACCACTACCGCTTGGAACAGCTGTGGGCCGACGGAGAGAAAGTAGAACTGTGAATAATGGATTTTGAGAAATGAGCGAGAACAAAAACGGGCAGAAGCCGCAAGACGGCTTTAGACAGAAACCGCGTGGCGGCAACGGGCAGAAACCGCAGGGCAACAACCCCAAGGTCCCCAATGGAAAGAAGAAGCCGACCGACTGGGTGATGTATATCGTCTATGCCGTCATCATACTGACGCTGGGCGGTGTATGGCTGAGCGGTGGCAGCAAGAGCGCCAACCGTGAGATTGGATGGCAGAAGCTGGACGAGATTCTGCGCAAGGGCGACCAGCGCGAGATTATAGTCGTCGACAAGGAATATGCCGAGATTTACATCAAGGAAGAGGCCCTGAAGCAAGACACAGCATACAAGGACATTATGAAAGGCGCCACGAGCGAGAAGGATGCAGGTCACTACACCTACAAGTTCATCGACGTGGAGAGTTTCAAGAGCGACCTCGATATGGTGTCGCAGCAGGTCTTTGAACGCGACACGGCAGGATTGGCCGACAGCAACGGCTACATCAGTTCCGAGCGAATCAACAAGATACGCCGCGACAGCCACATAGAGCTCAAGAGCCGCGAGAGCGACAAGACGTGGGAGAAGATATTCTATTGGTTCGGGCCCCTGCTTATGCTGGTGTTCTTCTTCGTTATTATGGGTCGCATCACGAGCCGTCAGATGGGCGGTGGTGGAGGCGGCATATTCAACGTGGGCAAGTCGAAGGCCAAGATATATGACGGCAAGACATCTACCAACGTGACCTTCAAGGATGTGGCAGGCCTAGCCGGAGCCAAGGAGGAGGTGATGGAGGTGGTTGACTTCCTCAAGAACCCCAAGAAGTACACCGCTCTGGGCGGCAAGATACCCAAGGGCGTGCTGCTTGTAGGTCCTCCGGGTACCGGCAAGACGCTGTTGGCCAAGGCTGTGGCCGGTGAAGCCAATGTACCGTTCTTCTCGATGTCGGGAAGCGACTTTGTAGAGATGTTTGTCGGCGTGGGGGCATCGCGTGTGCGCGACCTCTTCGAGGAGGCCAAAAAGAAGGCTCCGTGCATTATCTTCATCGACGAGATCGATGCTGTTGGCCGTGCCCGCAGCCGTGGAGGTATGAGCAACGCCAACGACGAGCGTGAGAACACGCTGAACCAGCTGCTTACCGAGATGGACGGCTTTGGAACCAACAACGGAGTCATCGTTATGGCCGCCACCAACCGTGCCGACATCCTCGACAAGGCATTGCTGCGTGCTGGACGTTTCGACCGCCAGATTTATGTGGAACTGCCCGACATCGACGAGCGCAAAGCCATATTCGAGGTCCATATGAAAGGACTCAAGCTGGGCAGCGACATCGACAAGGATTTCCTGTCGAAGCAGACGCCTGGTTTTTCGGGTGCCGACATCGCCAATGTATGCAACGAAGCAGCACTTGTTGCTGCCCGCAAGAATAAGCAACTGATTGAAAAACAAGACTTCCTTGATGCCATCGACCGTATCATAGGCGGTTTGGAGAAGCGTTCTAAGGTCATCACAACCGAGGAGAAACGCACCATCGCCTACCACGAATCGGGTCACGCCTCGGTGAGCTGGCAGCTGCGTTGGGGCCAACCGTTGGTGAAGGTGACCATAGTGCCGCGCGGCAAAGCGTTGGGCGCTGCCTGGTACCTGCCCGAGGAGCGCCAGATAACCACCTACGAGCAGATGTTTGACGAGATTACGTCGCTTGTGGCTGGTCGTGCAGCCGAGGAGATTGTCTTCGGACAGATTTCGACAGGCGCTTTGAACGACCTTGAGCGTGCCACGAAGATGGCTTTCTCGCTTGTGGCCTACTACGGTATGAGCCCCAAGATCGGCAACATCAGCTACTACGACTCGACCGGTCAAAGCGAATGGAACTTCACCAAGCCCTTCAGCGAGCATACCAACGAAACCATCGACAGCGAGGTGAAGCGTATGGTCGAAGAGGCCTACCAGCGTGCCAAGAGCATTATCCTTGCAAGCCGCGACAAACTTGACGAGCTGGCCAACGTACTCTTTGAACGTGAGGTAATCTTCCGCGAAGATGTGGAGAACATCTATGGCCCGAGAGAGTGGGACAAGAAGGACGAAAACCAAAACGAACACGAAAACCAAAACGAAAACCCAACCCCTACGGAGTAACCCTTTAACCCTAAAACCCTTCAACCCTCCCACCATATCAACGTATCAACGTATCAACAACTCAACCCTTCCTTCCGATGAAAGACAACCGACTTAAAGAGCAAGTGCTCAAAGGCATACGCGAAGCGCTGATGAACAGAAGCGACATAGCTGAAGGCGAAACGCCTGCTGCAGTCGGCAATACATTCATCGACGCCGGTGCAGACGACTTGAGCGTAGTATTTGCCGAGAACTTCACCAAGGCTGGCGGCACATTGTTCTATTGCTTCAACGAAAGCGACATACGCGACCGCATAAAGGATATTCAAGCCAAGCACAACGATGTTGTCATTGGCTGTGCGTCGGAGAACCTGACCGGATTTCTCGGCCACTTGGGATTGGACAACTGCAGCACGTGTGACCCCTCGAAGCGCTATCCGCTGGCAGCGACATTGTGCGAGGCACTTATAGCTTGGCAAGGGAGCATAGTCATAACCTCCAATCTGGGGTTGGGCAACACCATCCCTGCCCTATCGGAAACGACTATAGTGTTGGCCTTCACCTCACAGGTGGTAGCCGACTGGGAAGCCGCCAACGAGAGGCTTAAGCAGCTCTACCACGAATATCCCGAGCAGATGATTGTCACCAATCCGGCAGGATATTCCTACCGCAAGGGCTTGCAGAAGCTGTACCTGATATTGATTGAAGACGAGACGAACTGACTTTGAGGGAACTTTTTTGGGGGAGTGAATGAGGAGTGATAGGGAAGTGAATGGGGAGTGAAAGGGACAATACATAAACAAATCAACATATCAACAAATCAACATATCAACATATCAACATCTAAACAAAACCAATGAATAAATTCCTGATACGAACCCTTAGCGGCGCAGTATATGTAGCAATCGTCGTCTGCAGCATTTTCCTGGGGAAATGGACGGACAACGCATTGCTGGGCGACGCTGTCTTTGCCTGCGTCTTTTTCGTGATAGGCATCATCGGCATATACGAGTATGTTCACAATCTGGAGTTGAAAGGCGTGAAGAGCAACAAGCCGATGGCTTTCATTGCCGGCATCGCCACTTATGTCGCTTTGACCATTTTCCTGAACAATGGCACCTACCCCGACCCTATCACGCTATACTATTTTGCAATGATAATGGTAGGCTTGGTACCTGTCTTGTATCTGACCACTTTCCTCGTCCAGCTGTGGCACAACGACAGCGAGCCGTTCACTACTGTGGGGCACACCCTGATCCCGTCGATCTGGATTATGACGCCGCTGGCATTGCTCAACGAGGTCCAAAGCGTTGGAGCCGGATTGACAATGATGATTTTCATCCTGATATGGGTCAACGACAGTTTTGCGTATATGACCGGTATGCTGCTTGGAAAGCACAAGATGTGGGAGCGCCACTCACCCAACAAGACGTGGGAAGGCACCATCGGAGGCGCACTGTTCTGTATTGCCGCCGCTATACTTGCCGGTCCTCGTTTCGCACCCGAAACACACATTCTTGGTTGGGCTATCATTGGTTTGATATGCAGCGTGGTAGGCACCTTGGGTGACCTGGTGGAGTCGATGTTCAAACGCTATTGCGGCGTGAAGGACAGCGGCAACATAATGCCCGGTCACGGTGGCGTACTCGACCGTTTCGACAGTATACTTATGGCTGTTCCTTTTGTTTTACTGTTTTTAGGGATAATTTATATGTAAGTCTATGTACATACACAAAGAAGGATATCGATTGCTTTTCAGCCTTTTGGCCATCTTCGTGGCCATAACGGTGCTGATGATTGTCTTGACCGACCACTTGAACTTCTTCAACTGGCTGCTTATCGTTATTATGTTCGGCTTCTGGCTTGCGCTGGCATCGTTCTTCCGCATTCCCAAGCGGGTTTTCACCGAAGACAGCCAACGCTACATAGCACCAGCCGACGGCACCATCTGCACCATCGAGCAGACGTTCGAGAAGGAATACCTCAACTGCGAATGCCTGATGGTCAGCGTGTTTATGTACGGTACCGATGTACACGTGAACCGCTATCCGGTAGACGGCACGGTGGAGTATGTAAAATACCACAAGGGCAACTACTTTATAGCCTCCTACCCCAAGTCGTCGATAATGAACGAACGTGCCAGTGTGGGTATGCGACTTGAGAACGGACAGAAGATACTGCTGCGTCAGGTGGCTGGAGTTATGGCTCGCCGCATAGTGTGCTATGCCCGCGAAGGAGAACAGGTGAAGCAGAACCAGGAGATGGGCTTCATCAAGTTTGGCTCACGCGTCGATATGTTTCTGCCTCTCGACACAGAACTGGATGTGGCACTCGAGGATGTGGTACGCAATGGCATTTCGCCAATCGGAAGAATTAAAAATTAAGAATTAAAAATTAAAAGGGGATGGATATCGCTGATCAGATATTGTACGAGGACAACCACCTGCTGGCGCTCAACAAACGCTGCGGGCAGATTGTGCAAGGTGACAAGACCGGCGACATACCTTTGCCCGAATACATCAAGGCCTTTCTGAAAATGCGCGACAACAAGCCCGGCAATGTCTTCTGCGGTGTTATCCACCGATTGGACAGGCCTGTCAGCGGCGTGGTTCTGTTTGCCAAGACCTCAAAGGCGCTGAGCCGTATGAATGAAGCCGTGAAAGGGCGAGATTTCCAGAAGACCTACTGGGCGCTTTGCAAGGAGGCTCCGCCACAAGAGAGCGGACATTTGGAGAACTGGCTGCTGCGCAACGAGAAGAACAATAAGAGCACCGTTGTCAAAGCCGGCACTGCCAACGCCAAGCTTGCCATACTTGACTATAAGCTTACTGGCGTAAGCAGCGGCGGCTACCATCTGTTGGAGATAGATCTCCACACAGGACGCCACCATCAGATAAGGGCACAGCTTGCCCATATCGGATGCCACATCAAGGGCGACCTGAAATATGGTGCCGAACGTTCAAACCCCGACGGAGGCATTTCGTTGCACGCAAGAAGCACAACGTTCATTCACCCCGTGCGCAAAGAATCCGTCACCATTATCGCTCCACCACCTCCGGATGCTATATGGGATGACTTCAGGGACAGGTAATTGAAACAATAACACAATAAAACTCAAATATCGAATACTAAATTAAATCATAATAATCCACAATGAAAAAAGCATTTTCTCTTACATTGGTTTTAGGACTTGCCTTCAACTTGCTGGCACAGAACTACCAAGTAAAACAAAGCGACTATTCACAGGTGCGCATCAGCTTCAGCACCCCTGAGGTGAATGTCACAGGTGTCAACATCCTTGGAAACAGCTTCACAGAGCTGTCGCTGGATGGGTTTTCCTCACAAACCACCGTCGGAATGCCCGCACTACCCACTCTAGTAAAGAACATCGAAGTACCTCTTGGCGAGGGGCTTACCTACACAATCGAGTCGATGCGTTGCGACACTATAGCCGGCTCCGTATACGGCTTGAAGAGTGCCATAGTTCCGGCACAGCCTTCGCGCAGCAAGAGTGACACATCGCGTGCCACATTGAAGATTGACAACGCTGCCTACAGCAAGAACGCTTTCTGTGGAGCACCCACAATTGAGTTGGAAGCTATCGGCGTTGCCCGTAACCGCAACCTGGCAACGATAAAGTTCAACCCCATAAGCTGGAACCCTGTGACGAACCAGCTGATAGTGGTCAAGAGCCTTACGGTAAGCGTCAAGCAAAAGAATGCCGACATCGCAGCCACAAGGAAGATGCAGCAGCTGTATGCAAGCCCCGCATTCAACAGCAGCACAGGTGTAATCAACAGCATAGGCAGCAAGGACAACTATACCAATGCCCCGTTGCGCTACACCATTGTTGCCCACAGCCAGTTCCGAGGAGCCCTCGACGAGTTTGCCAACTGGAAGCGTCGCCAGGGTTTCTTGGTCGACCTTGTCTACACCGACGAGGCCAATGTAGGAAGCACGACAACAAGCATCAAGAACTATCTGCAAGGACTCTACAACAACGCCAGTGCCGAAGCACCTGCACCGACCTACGTGCTCTTTGTAGGCGACGTCGCTCAGATTCCGGCATTCGTTATGACAGCTTATGGCGAGAGCCAGCACAGCGACCTCGGCTACTGCTGCTGGACAGGCAACGACTATCTACCCGACTGCTACTACGGCCGCTTCTCGGCTCAGAATCTGACCCAGCTCAACCCTCAGATTTCCAAGACGCTGATGTATGAGCAATACACCTTCCCCAACCCGTCGTATCTGAGTACGGCAGCCCTTATAGCAGGAGTCGACGGAGGATACAGCGGCGACAATGGCTACAAATACGGTGACCCCGCAATGGATTATGTCGCCAAGACATACGTCACCAGCGCCAACGGCTTTACTAATATTGTATATTATAAAAACAACACAAGCTTTGCCCCCACAGGTGTCACCGTTACCGGAAGTTCACAAAGCAACAGTACAGCGGCAGCCTTGCGCACCCTCTACAACAACGGATGCGGCTTTGTCAACTACACGGCTCACGGCGGAACCACCGACTGGAGCAACCCGAACTTCAGCAACACCAATGTCGGCCAGATGACCAACAACAACAAACCGATGGTGATGATTGGCAACTGCTGTCTGACCAACAGTTTCCAGATTGACGCTTGCCTTGGCGAGGCACTGCTGCGCAAAGGCAACAATGCCGGTGCTGTAGGTTACATCGGAGGCAGCAACTCCACCTACTGGACAGAAGACTTCTACTGGACGGTAGGCATCCGCTCGGGAATCACCAACACGATGAACACCAACTACGATGCCAACAACCTTGGTATGTACGACCGCCTCTTCCACTCGCACGGCGAGGCCTACAGCAAATGGTATTTCACAATGGGTGCAATGATTCAAGCCGGCAATATGGCCGTACAAGCCAGCAGCACCAGCAGCGGTATGAAGGAATACTACTGGCAGATCTACCACCTTATGGGCGACCCGTCGCTGATGCCCTACTACCACGGAGTGCCAAGTGCTATGAATGTCAACGTACCCACCATCCTTACGGTAGGTTCCAGCGACATCAGCATCAACGCAGTACCATACGCCTACATAGGCTTCACCGATGCCAACCACAATCTTATTGCATCAGCCTTTGCCGATGCCAACGGCAGTGCCACACTTCAATTCCCCGCGCTGAACACCGTTGACACCTGCGAGATTGTCATCACCGCCCAAGGCTATCAGCCATTCATCCAAAACATTGCAGTCATTGCCAACGGTCCATACGTGAACACCACATCGATGACACCGCGAGCCACACTCAATGCCGATGGCGACATCAGCTTTGATGTAACCCTGCGGAACTCGGGTGTTGAAACCGCCTCGACCCTTTCCATCGAGTTCCAAAACACCGACGGCAGCATACTGCTCGACACCACCGGAATCATCAACCTCGGTGCAGGCTTGCAGCCGGGCGAAGAGCTGACACTCAACAACGTATGCCACGGTCACATTTGGGGCAACACCGCCGACCAAACCGAAGCTATCATAAAAGCCATCGTACGTTGGGGCACCACGGTGAACGACATATCATACAATTCGTTCCACTTCACCGTCAACGCCGACAATATGCGTATGAACAGCTACGATGTAGACAGCTCCGTAAGCGGAAGCATCACAATAACCATCAACAACCGTAACTTCGGCCACGCCACACTTCAGCACGGTACCATAAGCCTGCTGCCCCTCGACCAGTTGCTTACCGTAACATCGCCTCAAAACCAAGAGTTCGACATTGCCAACATACAGGCAGGAGGCGAAAGCACGGTATCATTCACGTTGGCACTCAACGGAGAAAGACCCGAAAGCCGTCTTATCCCCTTGATCCAAGTCATCGACAACACCTTCCGCAGCAACAAAGACACCATCTGGCTGCTGTTTGGACGCGACAACCGCATCATCACCTTTGAGGACAACAGCTGGGGCAGCTACCCGTGGAATCAAGGCACCTACCCGTGGCAGAATGTCGCCCAAGGAGCATACCAAGGCTCACACTGCCTGCGTTCGGGCAACTGCGGCAACGGCAACAGCTCGGAGCTCAGCATAATCTGGACATCGACCATCGACGACAGCATAACATTCTACAGGAATGTCTCGTCCGAGAACAACTACGACTGGTTCAAGTTCTACATCGACGGCCAGCAGATGGAGCAAGTGAGCGGCACCGACAACGAATGGACACGCACTGCATTCTTTGTTCCTCAAGGCACCCACACCTTCAAGTTCTCGTATGAGAAAGACGGCTCTGTAAGCAGCGGCAGCGACTGTGCCTGGATAGACAACCTGCACCTGCCTCTCAGCGGAACCAACTACATCTACCTGCTCGACAGCATCTGTCAGGGTAGCGAATACCAATTCCGCGACAGCTTAATCAGCACCGAGGGCTTTGATGCCGGCATACACCATTTCGTAGATTCGAGCGAGACAGCAGTATACAGCCTCACACTCGTGCTCACCCCCACCCCGCAGATAACAATCACCGGAGGCGACGTAACCATACGTAAAGGCGAAACAGTACGCCTTACTGCCGAGGGTGCAGAGAACTATATTTGGAGCAGCGGCGAGACAAGCTCAATTATAGACGTATACCCGACCGAAACAACCACCTATACCGTCACAGGTTACAATGGAGCCTGCTCATCGACGGCATCGACAACCATCACCGTTGAAGGCACCATAGGCATCAACGAGCAACTGGGCAAGGCCGACATCAGGGTATATCCCAACCCGGCACAAAGCACGCTGACAATAGACGGCGAAGGCATAAACCGCATAGTTGTCATCGACGTCACAGGTCGCACAGCAATGGACAAAAACGTTGAAGGCACACGAAGCAGCATCGACGTCACACCGTTGAACGATGGAGTATACTTCCTGCAAGCCTTTGACAGCAACGGCAACAAGACGACGCTCAAGTTCGTCAAAAAGAAGTAGAAATTTCAGAAAACAACAATCCAAGTTAGCCGGATTGGACAAAATCGTCCAATCCGGTTAACTTATTTTTGGCGCCTGTAAAACAGAGCCGGGCATCTCCCAATATATACAAACAACTGATTTCCAGCAAACAGACAAAACAATTCATCTACAACAATAAAATAAATACAAAATAATCGAAGCAAAACAGGCGATTATTTGCAATTTTATCATACTTTTGCAGCCACTAAAAGACAAATCCGACTCAGTCAAATCAACGACAAACCAGCAAACCAATTAAACAAAAGGCAGAATTATGAAAAATAAGTATTACGATTTAATCGACCAGACGTTTGAGTTTCCGCAGGACGAATTCCGCACCGAAGACGGCGAACTCTACTTCCACGACATCCCCCTGATGGAAGTAATCAAGCAATACGGCACCCCGCTCAAGATAACCTATCTGCCCAAGATAAGCTCACAGATACAACGCGCCAAGAGATTGTTCAATGTAGCCATAGCCAAGACCGACTACAAAGGCACATACAACTATTGCTACTGCACCAAGAGCAGCCACTTCAGCTTTGTTATGGAAGAGGCGCTGAAGAACGACATCAACCTTGAGACGTCAAGTGCATTCGACATCAACCTCATACAAGAGCTCTACAACAGCGGATTGATAGACAAGAACATCTTCATAGTAAGCAACGGATTCAAGCGCCAGCAGTATATCGACAACATAGCGGAGTTGTACAAGGACGGCTTCCACAACATCGTTCCCATCATCGACAACAAGCACGAGATGACGATGCTCGACGAGGCGTTGCAGGATCCAGAAGTGCCGATGAAGATAGGCATCCGCATTGCATCGGAGGAAGAGCCCAAGTTCGACTTCTACACATCGCGTCTTGGAATACGCTACAACGACATTGTGTCGTTCTACGAAGAGGTCATCAAGGACAACCCGAAGTACACCTTCAAGATGCTCCACTTCTTCATCAACACCGGCATCCGCGACACCGCTTACTACTGGAACGAGTTGGCCAAATGCGTCAACGTATACTGCGACCTCAAGCACGTGTGTCCGGAACTCGACTCGCTCAACATCGGCGGTGGATTCCCGATCAAGAACTCGTTGGCAGCCAACTACGACTATGAGTATATGGCCGAAGAGATACTGGCACAGATCAAAAACATCTGCGCCAACCGAGGTGTCGACGAGCCAAACATCTTCACCGAATTCGGTTCTTTCACCGTAGGTGAGAGCGGCGCAACGCTATACAGCATCCTTGACCAGAAGCAGCAGAACGACCGTGAGCTGTGGTATATGATCGACTCGTCGTTCATCACCACCCTTCCCGACACGTGGGGCATCAACCAGCGTTTCATAATGCTGCCCGTCAACCATTGGGATTGCGAATACCAGCGTGTGTTCCTTGGCGGATTGACCTGCGACAGTGAAGACTACTACAACGCCGACAGCCACGCCAATGCCATCTTCCTGCCCAAGTTGCAGAAAGACGAGCCCCTCTACATCGGTTTCTTCCACACCGGTGCCTATCAGGAAAGTCTTGGCGGCTACGGCGGCATCCAGCATTGCCTCATCCCAGCCCCGAAGCACATCATCATCGACAAGGACGAGAACGGCGACTATACCACCAAGCTCTTCGCCAAAGAGCAAAGCCACAAGTCGATGCTTAAAATATTAGGATACTAAATAATAATAAACCCTTCTCTGCGTTAAAGCCACAAAACCAAAACACACGACAATGAAAAAAGCATTATTAGCCGCAGCGGTGCTGTGCATAATCGGAATAACGACATCCTGCACCCCTAAAGACAAAATCACCGTCGACACAAGCAAAGCCCCCGAGCTCCGCACCCAAGCCGACAGCCTCAGCTGGGCACTTGGATTCTCTATCGCCCAGAACATCGCCAACACAGGCATCGAAACCAATCAGGAGGTGATACTGCAAGCCATATTCACAACCCTCAACCAAAAGCAGCAGCCGTTGACACAGCAGCAGACCTACCAGCTGCTGAACGAGCTCGACCGTCTTGCATTCATAGCACAGACAAAGAACCACGAGTCGCAAATGAAAGAGACACAGGCACGCGAAGAGGCTTACTTTGCCGACCTGCTGAGCAAGAACCCCAACGTCAAGAAGAGCGACAAGGGCTACTACTACGAAGTGCTGCAGGAAGGCAAGGGACGCAAGGGCGACATAGGACTGGTGGCATTGTTCGACTATAAGGGCAGCTTCACCAACGGCCAGGTGTTCGACCAGACCTACGGCAACAACGACACCGTGCGCCACCTCATCGATGAGTCGATTATGCCTGGACTTCTCGACGGCCTCTGCAATATGCGTGCCGGCAGCACCTACCGTTTCTATTTCCCCAGCGAGCTTGCTTTTGGTGCCAAGGGCACCGACGGCATCCCCCCCTACTCGACTGTCATCTACGAGATTGCACTCTATGCCGTGACCGATCTCTAAACCGGATAAAACGCAAAAGAACAAGAGGCTTCCGAAAGGAGGCCTCTTTTTTTTGAACGCGGATATGGTAAGGGTTAAAGAGTTTTTGAACACGTTTTTTTTGAACACGGATTACTCGGATAACACAGATGTTTTTCTTTGAACACGAATTGCCATTAATTATCCGAAAATTATTTTATTGAACACGGATTGAGCGGATGGAACGGACTTTTTGAACACGAATTGCACGAATGACACGAATTGCTCGATGAAATCTCGCATACGAATTGGACGAATGGCTCGATGAAATCGAGCGCGAATCTTTTTAACATTTATCCCTTCAACCATCAAACAATTCAACACCACAAACCCACCTCTACAAATTTGCTCCCCTAAATTAGGGGGTACAAGCCCCAGTGGAGCGCGTGGAGCTGACGGCGCGTTGTGGTTTAGCGAAGTGACTGAGGAATGTGCAAACTCTCCCGGGACCGCAGGCTTCCAGCCTGCATCCCCTATCAACCTATCAACAAAAACCAACCCTCCAACGCAGACATTGTATCAAAACACGACCTCTTCGCCACGCAACATCTGTTAACAATTTTTATGTTAATTCTATCAAACTCCAATCATCTTTTACCAAAGTAAAATTTGATAAGAATTTGATAAAACTTTGAGTAAACTTTGGTAGGAATTTGGTATATGGAAATCAGATAGTTACAAAATGGTAAAATTTTAACATATTTACCGAATATTTAACAAATAAAATGTTAAAATTCCAGCTT
>JAEEGI010018417.1_pt1 | contig 14190 bp, 7 predicted proteins | sample 8958751 | NCBI WGS metagenome assembly JAEEGI01 (sample SAMN16246545, study PRJNA631951) | gut metagenome | biome: gut microbiome; feature: rumen; material: KS-attached | host: Bos | place: Iran: Karaj | collected 2018-10
TCCCTTGACCTGGGCTTGTGCGCCAAAGGTAAAGAGCAAGAAGAACAGGATGAGGTTGAATAGTCTTGACTTCATGATGTTACGGTTTTTTTATTCTTTCTCCTCCTTGACGCCAAAGCTGCCCCAGATGGTACAGCCTTCGAGTACGATATCCTCGATGTCGCCGAGATGGCCGAAGTCGTGGCTGATGTTACAATTCTCCATCTTGACATTTTCGCAGGCCGATACGCTGATGAGCGAACCCTGGTTGTTGAGGATCTGGCAATTGCGGAAAAGGATGTTTACGCTGCCACGAAGGATGAGCTGGGTGAATTCCTTGTTGCGGGTGAAGATACAGTTGTCGAACAAGATGTCGCGACTCGTGTTGATGTCCATGATCTGATAGGTGCAGTCGCGGATGATGCTGTTGGTGAACTTGAGCTCCATGCTACGGGTGAAGTTGATGCCTTCCATGCCGCATCCATAGAGGTCGCAGTGGTCGATGGTGACATCCCGGCAGTCCTCGAATGCAACTACGCCACCCTCGCAGTAGCCGCCTTCGGTATGTCCCATGACGAGATTTTCGAGCCGGATATTGTCGCTGTCGGTAAAGCGCAGCACATAGGCATAGCGGGGCTGGATGCGCAGCAGAGGCTTGGTGCCCTTGGGGCCGCGAATGGTCAGGTTGTGAACCTCACGCAGATTGAGCTGCATACCATCGTTCTCCATCGTGAGATAGGGATAGTTGGTCATCTTGACGAGTTCCTTCAGGTCGCCCTTGTCATATTCGCGATAGACCTTGATCTCGTCGGGGTTGTACTGCGCAAGATTCTCGAGTTCGTTCTCGAAGTCGATGTTGTTTTCCACCACGACGACACGGTTGCTGCGCAAGGCATGGACGAACGAGATGGCATCATAGACATGGATTTCCTCGACCTCCTGCGAGAAGGTCGGAATGCACAGCATCAGCAGGCTTAAGGCAGACAATAGCTTTTTCATAGTAACGTAATGTTTTAGTTATTTTTCGCGACAAAGATACAAAATAAATTTGACAATGAATGACTTTTTTGTGCCAAAAGTGATGCGATGGGCTTATTTTTGTTCAAAAATTTGGTATTTTGCGTTATTTATACTATCTTTGCGCTCACATTATAGAAAAACAATACAAAAAATAATAAATAACAATTAGATTCATTCGATGAAGAATTTCGTAGAAGAACTTAGATGGCGCGGCATGATCCAGGACATGATGCCTGGTACCGAAGAACAGCTGCAGAAGGAGATGACCTCCGCATATCTTGGTATTGACCCCACAGCAGATTCCCTGCACATCGGCCATTTGGTTGGCGTGATGATGCTCCGGCATTTCCAGCGTTGTGGTCATAAGCCGTATGCGCTGATTGGTGGTGCCACGGGCATGATTGGCGATCCCTCGGGCAAGTCGAAGGAGCGCGTGCTCATCGATGAGCCGATGCTGCGTCACAACCAGGAATGCATCCGCAAGCAGCTGGCCAAGTTCCTCGACTTCGAGAGCGATGCTCCGAACCACGCCGAGCTTGTCAACAACTACGACTGGATGAAGGACTTCACGTTCCTGGATTTCATTCGTAATATCGGCAAGCTCATTACGGTCAACTATATGATGTCGAAGGATTCGGTGAAGCGTCGCTTCACGGGCGAGAATGGTGCCGAAGGCATGTCGTTCACCGAGTTCACCTACCAGCTCCTGCAGGGCTACGACTACCTCTACCTCAACGAGCACAAGAACTGCAAGCTGCAGCTGGGTGGCGCCGACCAGTGGGGCAACATCACCACGGGCACGGAACTGATTCGCAAGGTGACAGGCAACGAGGCTTTCGCGCTCACCTGCCCCCTCATCACCAAGGCCGACGGCAAGAAGTTCGGCAAGACCGAGCAGGGCAACGTTTGGCTTGACCCCAAGCGTACCTCTCCCTACAAGTTCTACCAGTTCTGGCTCAACGTGGCCGACGACGATGCCAAGCGCTACATCCGCATCTTCACTTCGCTCGAACGCGAGGAGATTGAGGAGCTGGAGCGCCAGCAGGCCGAGGCTTCGCACCTCCGTCCCCTCCAGAAGCGTCTGGCCAAGGAGCTGACCATCATGGTTCATTCGCAGGCCGATTGGGAGCTTGCTGTAGCCGCATCGGAGCTTCTCTTCTCGAATAGCGGCGCCGAGCAGCTTCGTCAATTTGACGAGACCACCTTGCTCCAGATCTTCGAGTCGGTTCCTTCGTTCCAAGTGAGCAGCGAGGCCTGGAGTACAGGCAAGGCCGTCGATATTCTTGCCGAGGGCATGGGCGTTTCGAAGGGCGAGTTCCGCAAGCTTGTTCAGGGTGGAGGCATCTCGGTCAATAAGCAGAAGCTGACCGCCTTCGACCAGCAGTTGACCGACGAAGACCTCCTGCAGGGCAAGTACCTCGTGGTCCAGAAGGGCAAGAAGAATTACTTCCTCGCCACGGTGAAGTAATAAACCTTGAGCCTTCGGAGTATTCGGAGTTTTTCTGAATACTCCGCAGGCTTTGAGTTCTCTGAGGTCTCTGATTACTCGGAATACTCCGAGAACTCTGAGAACTCGGAATACTCTGTTTTCTCGGAATACTCCGAAGACTTTTTCTTTTATTATTCATTCTTATACCATTCTTTTCACACATGAAAACCTTTTTCCTCTCGCTATTGTTCGCTTCCACATTTTCGTTGACAGTAGCACAGACACACACGTTGGCTTCTGACAACAAGATGGCGCGTCCGTTGGGAGAAGTGCTCGATCAGGTCGAGCAGCGGTTTGGCGTGCGCTTCAAGTACAATGTCGATACCACAGGACTGGTCTTGAACTATGCCGATTCGCGCATTCGTCCCTATAGCCTCGACGAGACCTTGCGAAACATCCTTTCGGTCTTCGACTTCAAGGCCTGGGACCAGGGGAAGGGCGTCTATAAGATCAAGCCCTACGAATACCCACGCCGATTTGACGAGGATGGCGAGAAGATGGTCAACTATCTGAATACGCTTTATAGTAACAAGGAGGAGTGGGAGGCCCGACGGGTGGCCTTGCGCCGGGAAGTGCGTGAGCGCCTCGGTATCGACCCGCTGCTCGAAAAATGTGTCCCTATCCGGCCGATTCTGGGCAAGATGCGCCGATATGATGGCTATACTGTGCAGAACATTGCGCTTGAAACTTTGCCCGGGTATTATGTGTGCAGTTCGATTTACGTGCCGGCCAACAAGGCTGCCAAGAAGTCGGTGGCCACCAAGGATGGCCGCTATCCCGTCATCATCTGTCCCAACGGACATTGGGCTGATGGCCGCTACAACCAGGACCTGCAGGTACGCTTTGCGACATTGGCCCGCATGGGAGCTATCTGCATCAGTTACGACACCTTTGGCTGGGGCGAATCGGAACTGCAGGTAGGCAAGGATGCGCATCAGAGTTCGCTGGCCCACACCTATCAGGCATTGTGCGGCGAGCGCCTGCTCGATTATGCCTTGACCCGCAAGGATGTCGATGCTGCCCGCGTGGGAGCCAATGGCGGTTCAGGCGGTGGAACACATGCCGTGCTGCTGGCCACTATCGACGACCGATTCACGGCACTTTGTCCCGTGGCGTCGGTGTGCAGCCACTTCGATGGAGGCTGTCCCTGCGAGAGCGGCATGCCCATCCAGTATAGCCAGGGAGGAACCTGCAACATCGAACTAGCTGCCACCTTTGCACCCAAGCCCATGCGCCTGATAGGCGACGATGGCGATTGGACCCACACTTATCCTACCATCGAGGAACCCTATATGCGTCGCATCTATGGCTTCTACGATGCGCAGGACCAGTTGTCATTCTTTTTCGAAGAGAATGGTCGCCACGACTTCAAGCCCAAGAAACGTAACGCCGTCTATTCGTTCTTCCAGGAGGTCTGGAGCCTTCCGATGGAGAATTGTACCGAGGAACCTGTGACCATCGAGACGTACGACAAGCTTTTCAGTTTCGGCGGTGCACAGGATGCCGAAGGCCGTTGGTATCCGACAGGCGAAACGGCTCCTGCTAATTTCGAAACCAATGTCAAGAACCTCGTAGAGCAGAATTTTGACCAAGAGGGCAAGCAGCTCTACTTCGACCTGCGCTGGGCGGCTGGTCTTGAGGAGAAGGCCGACGAGTGGGCAGCTTCGTTGAATCTTGGTGATGCTCAAAAGACCAAGCGCGTTCGCAATTATATCTTCAATCATCTCAAGGCTGTCACCAAATGGCACAACGAGCATCCGGGCCAGGCCACAGTGCCTCGTGGCATCAATCCCCGCACAGGAGAACGTCTGCGCCCCGTCGATCTCGATATCATTGCCGATGGTGCCCAGCCTCGTGCTTATCACGACAGTATCATGGCGCAGCTTCGACGAGAGCTCACCGAAGAGCAGGTGGAGCAGGTGCTCGACAAATACACCATCGGCAAGGTGGCTTTCACGCTGAAGGGCTATCACGACATTGTGCCCGAGATGACCGCCGTGGAGGATAGCGTTTGCCTGGCTTATCTCAAGGAGGCTCGCGAGGCTGCCATCGATTACAAGTCGATGAAGGAAATCTCCGAGATTTTCGGCATCGCAAAGGACAAGTGCGAGCTCTACTTCAACACGCATGGTCGCAACTGGCGCCAGATGTATGCGGACTACGTGAAGAAGCGCCGCGCAGAAAAGAACAAATGATAATTTCTCATTTTCGATATCCCGATATCCCGAAATTCCGGTATTCCGTTCTTCCGTTATTTCGGAATATCGAAAACCAAATCCAACCAGAACCCAAGACACTTTATGAACACACGCACTTTATTTCTGACACTTGCCATGTCGGCAGGTTCCCTGGCCCTACAGGCACAATATCCACAGGTGACAAGCGAGGCCAATGCCCGATGGGCGGCCAAGGCGCAGTATGAGGATTCCATGTCAAATGTCGCCTGGCAGAAGGCCCTTCCCATCATCGAGGAGGAGGCACGCCACGGACGACCTTTCGTCAAGTGGGCACATCGCCCGGACGATTTGCCGCAAGCTGACATTCCGGCATTCCCGGGAGCTGAGGGCGGAGGCATGTTCACTTTTGGAGGTCGCGGCGGCAAGGTTTATGTCGTTACGAACCTCAATGACCGTGGTCCGGGCTCTTTCCGTGAGGCTTGTGAGGCTGGCGGAGCGAGAATCGTGGTCTTTAACGTCTCCGGTATCATTCGACTGGAAACGCCCATCAATGTGCGGGCTCCCTATATTACTATAGCCGGGCAGACAGCCCCGGGCGATGGTGTCTGCATTGCGGGCGAATCGTTTGCCGTCAATACGCACGATGTCATCGTTCGCCACATGCGCTTCCGTCGTGGCGAAACGGGTGTGGAGCATCGCGAGGATTCGTTTGGCGGCAATCCTGTGGGTAACATCATGATCGACCACTGCTCGTGCGAGTGGGGATTGGACGAGAACATCTCGTTCTATCGTCACATGTACGACGAGTCTGAGGGCCAGTATAAGAACACGCCTTCCAAGTATCCTACCGTGAACGTGACGATTCAGAATACCATTTCAGCGAAGGCGCTCGACACCTACAACCATGCCTTCGGTTCGACATTGGGTGGCGAAAATGCAGCATTCATCCGCAATCTATGGGCTTCGAATTGCGGACGCAATCCTTCAATCGGCTGGAATGGCATCTTCAACTTCGTCAATAATGTTGTCTATAATTGGGTGCATCGTTCTGCTGATGGCGGCGACTACTCGGCGCAGTTCAACTTCATCAACAATTACTATCGACCAGGCCCGGCTACACCGACCGAAGGTCCCATCAGTCACCGCATCCTGAAGCCGGAATCGGGTCGCTCGAAGCTCGACCATCATGTCTATGGCCGTGTCTTTGCCGAGGGCAATATTATGGAAGGCTTCCCCGAAATCACAGCCGACAACTGGGCTGGCGGCATCCAGGTGGAAGATAAAGACGATTGCGATGGACACGAATCCTACATGCGTCAATTCCGGCCCGCTGCCATGCCTTATCTGCACATTCTTCCTGCTCAAGTGGCTTACAATTTCGTGTTGGATAATGCCGGTGCGAACATTCCCTGTCGCGACATCGTCGATCAGCGCATTATCGAAGAAGTCCGCACCAAGAATCCCTATTATGTTGCGGATGCCGAATCATATCAGGGCGACGTATCGGGTCTTTCGCCCAAGTCGCAGGCTGAGGACGGCACGTTCAAGCAGCGCCGTATGGGCCGAGATAGCTACAAGCTTGGAATCATTGTCGATCCTGCGCAGATGGGCGGTTATCCGGAATACAAGGGAGAGCCTCGTGTAGATTCGGATGGCGATGGCATGCCCGACGAATGGGAGCTGGCCAATGGGCTGGACCCCAACGATCCCAGTGATGCCAATGGTGATATCAATGGAGATGGTTACACCAATATCGAAAAATGGATCAATGGTATCCCGACCACAAGCCGTATCGACTGGCGTAACCTTGCCAACAACTACGATACGCTGAAGGCGTATGGAATTCGCTAAAAAAATCGGCAAAAACCCAGTGTTTTGGACCTTAAATGCAAGAAAAGACAAATTTTTTGATAAAAAATCGATAATTGTACTAATTTTTTAAATAAAAATTGTATCTTTGCACCGCCAAACGGTTTATACACAAAGAAATAATACCTATATTACTAACCACATATTAAAATTATTAGCTCATGAAGAAATTTTTCCTCTTTGCTGCCGCCCTTATGACCGGCAGCGCAGTTATGGCTGACACCGAAAGCTATGTTGCCGCCATCGATGCAAGCACCATGGCAAGTGTCTTCCCAGTTGAAGCAATTACAACTGGTTCGTCTGAAGTGTCGTTCGGTACTGCCAACATGGACGTTCTCGCTGTGGGTGGAGCTACTCCCGACTCCATTACTGCCGATGCTCAGGTTATACGGTGGAATCCTATCACCTGGCAGCCTAAGAACACCAACCTTCAGGACAATGTCGAAGGTCTTGAGACTCCCTACTTCTACTATGTACTTGGTACAGGCAATCCATGTGTGGAAATGAGTGCCGAGGAGATTATCAGCGATGGAAATCCCACTGGCAGATATCGTGCAACCTACGTTTACTATGGTCCCGAGGACGGCGGCAACTACAAGAACGAGATGCCAATCCAGGGCCTTTACTACAAGTTCACTCCCAAGGTGGATGGCACACTCAAGATCCAGGTTTGGTCGAACAAGGGCAACCGCAACACCTACGTCGTTGAGGAGTCGAGCAAGCAGCCCGTGGCTTACACTGCTGAGGGCTACATCAACGGCCAGAATGAGCCGAAGGAGACCACTATCAACGGCGAGACCGTGACCTACAATGCCAAGAAGTACCTCAGCGCTGCCGAGATTCAGGATATCCACAATGCGGCCAAAGTTAACGAGGAAGGCGTTGATACTGCTCCTTACGTAATTGGTGCCGGCAACCAGCCATTCTGGGGCTACCTCTTCGTTCAGGTGGAGGCTGGCAAGACCTACTGGCTCTTCCAGGACTCTTCACAGATCGGTTTCGGTGGATATGAGTTCACTTTCGCAGGTGGTGAGCAGCCACAGGAGAACTATACCTACTACACCCTCACTTGGAGCGAGCTCCAGAGCTCTTATGCTGATGGCAACTTCTCGATCGACATCACCAACGAAAACGACAAGTTCGCAGTTGATGAGAATTCGCAGTACTTCGGTGACGAGAATAACTATGAGAAGTTCAGCACCCGTCTGAAGACCGGAGGCAAGAGTGGTAGCGGCAGCTTCATCACTGTCAACATCCCCGTAGCTGGCAAGCTCCAGCTCATGGCCCGCTCGGCTTCCAGCTCTTCGGTTCGCCCCGTCGTTGTAACTCAGAACGAAGTAGAGATCCTCAATGCAATGCTCGATGATAGTAAGGCTGTCAAGGTCGAGATTGAGGGCGCTGAGAAAAATGTATTCCCAATTCAAGAAGTTGGTGTTGAGGCAGGCACAGCCATCATCACTTATCCAGATGGTGCCATCAACTTCTATTGCATCCGTCTTGCTGTTCCCGAGGGTGCTGGTATCAACCACATCGTCAGCGACGTCAATGAGAGCGTGATCTACAACCTCCGCGGCCAGCGTGTCAGCGAGATGGTTCCTGGCCAGATCTACATCGTAGGTGGCAAGAAGGTCATCCGCTAATTGCATGACAAGATAGTACAAGACTCTTGGCAGGACATCCATTGCCCTCGCCAAGGGTCTTTTCCCTCTTAACAACACATATTATTTATTATTATCACACACTATGTACATCACCAAGAAGTTATTCATGGCTGCAGCCTGTGTCTCGTTGGCATGGGTTGCCACTTCCTGCGCAGATGGCGTAGAGCTCGAAAGCTATGATTCTGGCGTGCGTAACCAGCAGCTGAGTGCTCCCGTACTGGATGCCTCCTGCTTCACCACACAGAACAGCACCGATGCTACCTACACCGTTATGTCGTGGCCAGTGGTCTATGGCGCCGGTGGTTATCTGGTCAATGTCGATATCGTCGATGACCCATCTAACCCGATAGCCGTAGTCAACGACAGCATTGTCGATGGCTGCTCGCTCACTTTTGTGCAGCAGGAAGACACCAAGTATCAGATTTCCATCCAGACCATGGCCAATGAGAAGTTGGGCAACTCGGCTTCCGATGTTTTGGTCTATAACGACTACACCACCCTCGTGGCTGCTGTCATCGTGCCTCGTGGCCAGGACCTGGCCGCCTTTGTGAAGGCTAATCTGAAGACAGGAACCCAGGATGTACAGGCCTTCGAGTTGGAGGCAGGTGCAACCTACGAGGTGAGCGATACCATCGCATTCGGTCTGCAGCCGGTACAGCTTCGAAGTGATAAGAATTCCCATGCCACTATCGTCCTGAAGGACAAGGCCTGCATCACCACACAGGCTCCTTTGACCGTGAAGTTTCTCAACTTCGATTGCGAGAACACCTCAGCGGCACCCATCAGCCTCGACCCCAATCCAGATGCATCGCTCTATGCTGAAGAGGCCGTTTGGCAGGCCAAGTATGGCGGTACCCAGAAGGTTTATTACCTTGATGGCGACGTTATTCTCAAGGATTGCATCTTCCGCGAAGTCAAGGGCAGCCTTTTCAGCGGCAGCAAGGCCAATTGGGCGCTCACGAACCTCAACATTACCAACTGTGTTGTAGAGGCTGACTACAACAGCAGCCCTGCCTTCATCAGCATGTATGGCGCTTCGACCGGCACCATCCTCAACCTTATCATCGCCAACAGCACTTTCTACAATCTGCAGGAGAACGCCAGCGGCTATTTCCTTCGTCTCTCCAATGCCTCCAATGCTACCCCACAGAAGATCTATGGCCCCGCATATGCAGGCAGGGGTGGTGTGACGGTGCTCAGTACGACATTCGTCCGTATGCTCTCCGGAACACACTGGTTCAACAACTATCCCCAGAGCGGCACCACCTTCACCTTGAAGAAGAATATCTTCTACGATACCTATCTTATCCAGAAGGCCATCCGCAACAACACGGCCGATTTCACGGTCGATGACAATGTGATCTGGGGTGTTTCCAACGAGGTAGATGCAACCGATAAGGCCAAGTATGCCACTGAAGATGACCCTGGGCTCAGCATGCCCTCTTCATCGGTTATCAACTTTGGAGACCCCTATTATGGCTTGAAGTCCTATTTCACACCAACCAAGGGCATTGCTGCCGCCAAGCAGTTCGGTGACCCACGATACTTTGAATGATTATGAATAGCGCAATCAAAAGAATTCTTTTGCCAGTCGTCTGCTGCTTCCTGACGATTTCTGTCATGGCTCAGACGAACCGTACAGTCAAGGGTACTGTAGTGGATGAGTTGGGAGAACCCATCATTGGCGCAACCGTTCAAGTAGTGGGAACTACGACAGGCACCATTACCGATGTGGACGGCAATTACGTGATCCAGGCCCCTGAGAAATCTACCCTCAAGGTGATGTTCCTCGGCTATATTACCGAAACCGTGCCCTGCGACACCAAGCAGATTGTCCTCAAGGAGGATGCCCAGCAGCTCGAAGACGTAGTCGTGGTGGGCTATGGTGTTCAGAAGAAGGCACACCTCACCGGCGCTGTCGCCACAGTCCAGATGGACGACATCCAGGACCTTTCGAGCGGCGGCCTCGCCTCCACCCTCAGCGGTATGGTCAATGGTGTGAGCGTGAGCGGTGGTGACGCCCGACCGGGCGAGAATGCCACCATCAAGATCCGCGACACCAATTCGCTCGGCGACGTGGGTGTTACGGCACAGGAGCCTCTCTACGTCATCGACGGCTATATCTATCCGAACGATGTGAAGGTCGGCAATACAACCGAGAACCTCGGTGCTACGGCCTTCAATAACCTCGATCCAAGTGTCATCGAATCGATATCCGTGCTGAAGGATGCCGCCGCTGCTGTCTATGGAGCACGTGCTGCCAATGGTGTCATCCTTGTCACCACCAAGAAAGGCCAGCAGGGCGCTCCGAAGATCAGTTACTCGGGTTCGGTGGGTATCACCGACGAGGTGGCTCGTCCCAAGATGCTTTCTGCCTACAATTATGGTCGCCTTTGGAACGCTGTGAAGGCAGCCGACCCCAAGAATACAACGCTCAACCGTCTGACCGACCTTTTCCAGTCGGATGAGCTCGCAGCCATGCAGGGCCTCAATTATGACCTGCTCGACAAGTATTGGAGCTCGGCATTCACCCAGAAGCATTCAATCAATGTCAGCGGCGCTACCGAACGTGCCTCCTATTTCGCTGGCATCAGCTATTTCGACCAGGATGGTAACCTGGGCAAACTCGATTACAGCCGCTGGAACTATCGTGCTGGCGTCGATGTCAAGCTCGGCAATTGGGTGAAGGCCAACCTTACTGTCAGCGGTGACAATGGAACCAAGAATACTCCGCTCGTCAAGGTCGGAGGTACCAACAGCGAGAAGGACTACAACCTGCTGCTCACCCATCCTTATTATATCCCCGAGGAGGTCGATGGCAACCCCATCGCATCCTATGGTCCCACCAATTCTTCGGTGAACAGCGACCAGTACTATTCGTTCAACACGCTCCAGGAAAATGGCGACTATAGCAAGACGGTGAACAACAACACTACTTTCAGCGGCAGCCTTGACCTCGACTTTGGTTTCTGGAAGCCACTGAAGGGACTCACCGCCCGCTTCACCTATTCGAAGAGCATCAACAACAGCAAGACCAACCAGTACGGTACGGACTATACCATCTATACGCTTCACAACCGCTACGGTACAGGTTCGCACCTCTACACTCCGACGGGTGGTGGCAATGGCGATGACGTTGTGCTCGCTCTCGATAACTTTACGGCCATGACCATCTCGAATGGTTCGCCTTCGTTCCTGTCGCGCAATACTAATCGCACCGACAACTATCAGATCAACCTCAACGTCTCCTACAACCGCGACTTCGGTCAGCATCATGTAGGCGCCCTCTTCTCGATAGAGCGCAGTGAGGCAGAGAACGAGTATCTCTATGGTTACGTCAGCGATCCTTATCCTTTCACCACAGGTCAGTCCAATTCGGCTGAAGCCAACACCAAGATTGTCACCTTTACTCGTGCAGAGTCAGGTACACTTTCCTACATCGGTCGAGCCAACTATGCCTACGCCGACAAGTATCTGTTCGAGTTCCTGTTGCGTTCGGATGCTTCCACCAAGTTTGCTCCCGAGAACTATTGGGGTACGTTCCCATCGGCTTCTATCGGTTGGGTACTCTCCAAGGAGTCGTGGTTGGCTGATCGTCCCGGTATTGATTACCTGAAACTTCGTGCTTCGTTTGGTCTGACCGGTCGTGACAATACAGCGGCTTGGCAATGGATGCAGGTCTATGCGCAGGATGCCAACCGTGGCCCTGCTTTCGGTTCAGGCACCAGCCAGGAGACCCTCAACCGCATCACCATCAACAAGAACAACTCGGCCGTGAACCGTGACGTCCATTGGGATAAGTCCTATAAGGGCAATATCGGTATCGACTTCAATACGTTCAACAACCGTCTTGGCATCAACATCGATGCCTACTATACCTGGAACCGTGAGATGCTGCTTAACCTCAACAAGTCGGTTTCGACCATCATCGGAACCCAGACGGCGGCTCTCAACGTAGGCGAGATGGATAACTATGGTATCGAACTTTCGCTCAACTGGAAGGACAAGATCGGCAAGGACTGGAAATATAAGATTGGCGTCAATACGGGCTATAGCGACAACAAGGTGCTCAACATTGACTGGGCAACTGAGTACATCTATCGTCAGATGCAGCGCAACAAACGCTCCGACGTCGGCCTTTGGGGCCTTCAGTGCCTCGGCATGTTCCGCAGTTATCAGGAAATCGACGAATACTTCGATCGCTTTGGCATTTCCAGTTACTTGGGTATGAGCAAGGATCAGGTGAAGCCAGGTATGCTCATCTTTAAGGATGTGCGCGGCCCACAGCAGGCCGACGGAACCTATGCTGCTCCTGATGGCATCGTCGATAAGGACAACGACCAAGTGCAGATCTCGACACGTTCGAGCAATCCTTGGGGCTTTACGACCAACTTCTCGGTGGAGTGGAAGAGTCTCTCCATCACCGGACAGGTTTCGGCTTCGTGGGGCAGCTACAGCACCATTCCTTCGGCAGCCCTCAAGCCGGGCGATGGTCTTGACTACACCAATATGCCTTCGTTCTGGAATCCCGATGATATGTATTCCTATCAGGATGTACGCGATGCATCAGGCAACGTGGTGGTCAATGCCAATCGGGATGCCAAGTATCCTAACCTTGCCTATTCCAGCATCAATGCCACCACATCGACGTTCTGGCGCATTAGCAACACCAATGTCAGCTTGAATCGTCTCACCCTTGCCTACTCACTTCCCAAGGGCTGGGTCAAGAAGATGGGTGTCGATGGTATCCGTATCAACGTGACGGGCCAGAACATCATTTCGTTCTACAATCCTTATCCCGACCACTTCACCGACAAGATGGCAGGCGGCTACGGCACCTATCCGAATCTTCGCAAGTGGACTTTTGGTCTTAGTCTGAGCTTCTAATCCGAAATAACGATAACTAATACGAAAACAATTATGAAGAATCAAAATATCCGTCTCTTCAGCCTCCTCGCCCTTGCGGCAGCAGCCCTGTCTTCGTGCAGCGACTCGTTCCTTCAGGAGAAGAAGAACTACGATAACGTGAACGTCGATATCTATAATTATTACGAAGGATGCAATGCCCGCGTCAGCGATGTCTATAGCTGGTGCCTGCCCGATGTGACGAGTGGAGCTAACTGGAAGTACAATTGCACGGGTGGTGCCGACGACCAGTCGAAATCGACCGAAGAATATTCGGGCTTCAGCGTCTTTGTCAATCCCGATGCCGAACTTTCGGTGATGGGAGGTAACTCGGTGCCCGACTATTTCCACTATAGTTCGAACAATATCCAGGCTTCTGTCTGGGGCCGTATCCGCAACATCAACGATGTCATCCAGGGCATCGAAGGCGGTTCACTTCCTCAGGAGGAGAAGGACATGTTCTTGGGTCAGGTATATTTCTTCCGCGCCTGGTGCTTCTATCAGCTCGTCAAATGGTATGGTGGTGTGCCCATCATTGACTGGGTGGATGAGCCCGTTGAAGGCACACAGTATCCGCGCGGCAGCGCAAGCGCGTGCATCGAGTTCATCTTGGAAGATCTTGAAAAGTCGGCCACCATGCTCGAGGCTTCCACCCTCGATGGCGGTTGGCGTTCGGCTGACGACTGGGGCCGCATCACCACTGGCGCAGCTTTGGCCCTCAAGGGTCGCGTACTTCTGCTTTGGGCAAGCCCACTCTTCAACCGTACAGGCGATGAGAGCCGCTGGATCAATGCCTACAACCAGATGAGTGCCGACTTGGCCAAGATTCAGAGGTGTGGTTATGGTCTCTATGAGGCCAGCGGTGCCAACGGAGCAGCCTTTGCCGCCCTTTTCTCGTTGACTCGCAGTAGCGAGGCCGTCTTCCAGACCTGCTACAATACCATCCAGTCGGGCGATACGCAGAAGAACTCCACATGGGAGCGCAGCATCCGTCCGAAGAACACTTCCGGTTCCGGTCTGAATCCCTCTGCCATGATTGTCGATATGTTCCCGATGGCCGATGGCCGCCGTCCTTCATCGTGCGACACGT
>JAEEGI010018418.1_pt1 | contig 14190 bp, 13 predicted proteins | sample 8958751 | NCBI WGS metagenome assembly JAEEGI01 (sample SAMN16246545, study PRJNA631951) | gut metagenome | biome: gut microbiome; feature: rumen; material: KS-attached | host: Bos | place: Iran: Karaj | collected 2018-10
ACTACGGGTTTGATAGGCAAGAAGTGTAAGTACAGTAATGTATTCAGCTAACTTGTACTAATCGGTCGTTTGGCTTGGTCACATTCTCTAATCTAGTAATTGACTTTTTTATAAAAAAGTTGTAAAATTTGTCTATTAAGTTAAGTTGTTCTTTATAAGTAGTTTTTGAAATTGAAAAATTTCTGGTGACTATACCTGTGAGGTCACACCCGATCCCATTCCGAACTCGGAAGTTAAGCTCATATGGGCCAATGGTACTTGGACCGCAGGGTCCCGGGAGAGTAGGTCGTTGCCAGATTCTTTATATAAGCAGATACATAGTAAAATGTGTATCTGCTTTTTTTAGTGCATAAAAATAGTATATATTTAATGGAAAATATGTATTAAATTTAGTAAAATGTAAAAAGTTTAGATGTATTGATATATTTTATGAGGAGATTTTATGGTTTTGTTGAAATTTACTTTCGATGGTTTTATATCTTTGAAGTTGTTTAACAAAGAGATAAAATTGTTTCCTTTTCCATGTAAATATACCAGATTATACTCTAAAAGGTTTAAAGGTTTAACTCAAGAAGAAATAAAGTATATTTTAGAATTTCAATTCAAATATAAAGTTGGTTATAAATTAAATCTTGATGATCCAAAAACATTTAATGAAAAAATACAATGGTTAAAATTTTATTATCGTGATCCTCTAATGACAAAATGTGCGGATAAAGTGGAAGTCAGGAATTATATAAAAGATACAATAGGTGAACAATATTTAGTTCCTTGTTTAGGTATTTATAATAATCCGGAGGAAATTGATTTTGATAAATTACCAAATCAATTTGTTTTGAAGGTTAATTGGGGATGTAAAGAAAATATTATTGTAAAAGATAAGTCAAAACTTGATATTAAAGACGCGAAACAAAAATTAAAAAAATGGATGGAACCTAAAAGTAATAATTATTATCGGTATTTTGAGTGGCAGTATAAAGATATAAAGCCCAAAATTATTTGTGAAAAGTATATTATCGGTGATAAATATTTGAAAGATTATAAATTTCATTGTTGTAACGGTAATTTTAAACGATTGTTGGTTATCGGCGCAATAGACGAAAAAAACAGATTTTGTAATTTCTATGATAAAAATCTTAATTTGTTAAATTTGAAAAACGGCGGAACTATAAAACAAGACGAAAAGGTTAATTTAAATAATTATAGTAAAATGATAGAATTGGCAGAAAAATTAGCAAAACCTTTTCCTCTCTGCAGAGTGGATTTTTACGAGGATATTAATAAAAATATTTATTTGGGAGAATTGACACTTACACCGGGAAACGGGACAGATATTTTTGAACCTTTTGAATGGGACTACAAATTAGGTGAAGATTTAGTTCTTCCTAAATTGAAATAATTTGCATTAAATTTATTGGAGTAAAAAAATGAAAAAAATAATTGGTTTAGCAGTTGTTTTAAGTTTGTTTTGTTGTTTAAATGTCTTTGCGGAAGACAAAAATCAAAGTAAAGAAAACAACGAAGAAATAAGTAAAGAAGAAATTCAACAGGCAGGAAAATATGTTGATCAAATGACTTCTTTTGCTGCAACATTTATGAATAGTTTTAAAAATTTTTTTGATCAAGACGAAAAGCAGGATATGGTAAATATTGAAGAAAAAAAATTAACCGGGATAACTTTGTTTCCCAAAAAAAAGGAAGGGGAAATTTTAGCAAAATCAAATGAGCAGTTAAGAGTTTTTCAAGTCTTAAAACCTAATACCGTACTTATAAAAACAGGTGTTTTTCCAAATGAAATTTTAATGCTCCTTTTGGGTGAAGATGATGATTTGTTTTATGACAATCAAAAAATAAATATTCCCGAAGGTAAGACGGCAAAACAAGTCGGAATTTATCAATACAACACAAACGGCGGAGAATTAAAAACCGTTCCTGCAGTAAAAATTAAATAGAAAAAATATAATAAAATTCATGATTAAAAATATTTATAACAAAACAAAAAAATTCATAGTTGTTATTTTAAGAGAAGATATTTTTGGATCTGCAGCGGAAATGTCGTATATGTTAACATTAAGTGTATTTCCTTTGCTTCTTTCCTTTATGGCAATATTTTCTATAGTCGGAAATACCGCATTTGTAAATGAAGCATTAAATACACTTTCTCAATTTGCACCGGCAGAAGTTATTTCTGTAATTCAAACGGTATTAAAAGAAGTAACATTGTTAAAAGGATATTCTCTTGTTGCAATTATAGGTTTTTTAACAACACTTTATCTTGCATCAAATTCAATTTCTGTTATAATAAAATGTTTAAATCAGTCTGATAAAATCAAAGAAACAAGAGGTTTCCTTTATACAAAACTTTTATCTATATGTATGGTTTTTGTCTATGTTATATTTCTGTTTTTTAGTGTTAACCTTATAATTTTAGGACAATCTATTTTAAATTTGATTACAAAATATGTTCATATTATTCCCATAGAGGTTTCTCAACTTATTTTGTTTTTGAGATGGCCCGTAACTTTTGTTTTGATTTTTATTTTGGCGGCAATAAACTATTATGTGTTGCCGGCAAAAAAAGTTAAAATAAAAACTGTAATTCCGGGATCAGCTTTTTTTACAATTTGTTGGTTGCTGGGCTCATGGTTATTTTCCTTGTATATAAACAATTTTGGTTCATATAATAAAGTATATGGTTCTATTGCGGCATTTGCAATATTAATGATTTGGTTATATTTTACTTCTATCATAATTTTGATAGGTGGTGAAATAAATAATTATGTTTGCGAAAGAACAAAGTATTGATTTTTTCTTTGTTTAGTACTAAAATAATGCATATGAAGTTCATTTCCTTTTTTTAGGAGGTATCTGAAATGAAATTTGGCGGTAGAAACATTAAGTCTGGCGGGCCAACACCGGAAAAGTCTGGTGGCCCTGAATTGATGAAGAATGGTGGACCGGAATTGATGAAAACTGGTGGGCCAAGAATAGAGTAATATTAAAATTCTTTTTATAATTAAAGATATCCCTCGGTTTTACCGAGGGATATTTGTTTTAGGTATCTTATATGAAAATATTTAGCTTAAAAAAAACAATAGATGGCCGGCGAAAATTATATTTGTTTAACAAAAAAATATTAAGCTATAAAGTTTCGTGCAAATATAGAGAAATATATGAAAGAAGATTTGAAAATAATTTAACTTCTGAAGAAATAAAATATGTTTTGGAAGTTCAATATGAATCTGGCATGGGGAAAAAATTGAATTTGTCTAATCCCCAAACATTTAACGAGAAACTGCAATGGCTTAAATTCTATTATCGTAATGATTTATTAACAAAATGTGCTGATAAAGTTGAAGCAAGAGATTATATAAAAGAAATTGTAGGTGAACAATATTTGGTTCCTATTTATGGAGTTTATGATAATTTTAATGAAATTGATTTTAATAAATTACCAAAAGAATTTCTCTTAAAGGTTAACTGGGGTTGTAAACAAAATGTTTTGTGTAAAAATAAAACAAAATTTAATGTTAAAAACGCAAAAGAAAAAATCACAACATGGTTAAGCCCGAAAAAAAATCATTATTACGAATGTTTTGAATGGCAATATAAAAATATAAAACCAAAAATTATTTGTGAAAAGTATATTGATTTAAAAAATGATGGATTTTTAACGAATTACAGATTTTTTTGTTTTAATGGTAAATTCAAAATTTTGGTTATTCTTTTGATTAAAAATGGTAAAATATACGGAAACTTTTATGATGATAAATTACATTTTTTATCGGTTAAACAAAATTACCAGAATAAACAAGATTATGTCCCTAAAATAGCAAATTATAAAAAAATGGTAGAAATAGCTGAAAAGCTTTCAAAACCATTTCCTCATGTAAGAGTTGATATGTATGAGACAACTGATAAAAAGATTTATATTGGAGAATTAACTTTTACTAACTGGAACGGAACAGTGCCTATAGAACCGGAAGAATATGATTATAAATTTGGTGAATATTTAATTCTTCCAAAAAATTAAAATAAACTTGATATAAAAAATATAAAATTATAAAATCTATGCAAACAAATCTATGCAAACAAATTTAAAAAAGGAGAATAGTAAAAGATGAAAAAAGTATTAGCATTGTTAGTTTGTGCAGTATTGGTTAGTGCATGTACTACACCGGGTAAGAAAACTGCAATAGGTGCAGGAGCAGGTGCAGCTCTCGGAGCAGCAGCAGGTGCAATTATTGCAAATAATACCGGTGGAAAATCTTCAGAAGGTGCTATTTACGGAGCATTGGCTGGAGCAGCGGCAGGCGGTTTAATCGGTAACTACTATGATAAACAGGCAAAAGAGTTGGCAAAAATAGCAGATGTTAAAAAGACCGAAAACGGAATTGAAGTAACATTGAAAAATGATATCTTGTTCACTTCCGGTAGTGCAGAATTGTCTGCATCAGCAAAACAAACTCTTACGGATTTGAATACCGTTTTGAAAAAATATCCTGAAAACATAATTCAGGTTCAAGGTCATACGGATTCAACAGGAACACAAGCATTTAACCAAACTTTGTCAGAAAAAAGAGCAAAAGCCGTATACGATTATATATTGGCTAACGGTTTACAAACTTACGGTTTAACTTATGTTGGTTATGGCCAGAACCAACCTGTAGCTTCAAATGATACAGCTGAAGGAAAAGCTAAAAACAGAAGAGTTGAATTGAAAATTACTGCAAATAAAGCATTAGTAGAAAAGAACAGAAAATAATAATTGTTATACAATTAAAAAGCAGAGAGAATTTTATTCTCTCTGCTTTTTTTTGTAAAATAAGAGAAAAATAATAAAGGAAAAAAATGGAAAAAATTGCAAGTTTTACCATTGATCATAATAAATTGCAAAAAGGTATGTATATCTCGAGAATAGACGGAGATATTGTTACCTATGATATAAGGATGAAGAAACCTAATAACAATGATTTCTTGTCTACAGGTCAAATGCACACGTTCGAACATTTATTTGCTACTTATGCAAGAAATACTGAATTTAAAGATAATGTTATATATGTGGGTCCTATGGGTTGCAGAACAGGTTTCTATTTTCTTGTACGAAATAAAATTTCTCATCAACAGGCACTTGATATAGTAAAACAAACATTGGAGTTTGTTAGAAAGTTTGAAGGAAAAATTCCGGGCTCGACAAAAGTTGAATGCGGTAATTATTTGGATCACGATTTAAACGGAGCAAAAATTGTCGCCATTGATATGATAGAAATTTTAAAAAATTGGACAGTGGGGAAAATGAATTATGAATATCATCTCTAAAATAGCAATTATCGGTGCTATGGAATGTGAAATTTCTGCCATAAAAAAAGAATTGTTCGATTTAAAAGAAGAAAGTTATGCCGATTTGAAAATATTTACCGGAACGATAAACAATAAATTTATTATCCTGGCACAAAGCGGTGTCGGTAAGGTAAATGCTGCACTTAATACACAATATGTAATAGATACATATAAACCCAACATCATTATAAATACAGGTGTTGCCGGCGGAATTAGTGACGGACTTGATATAGGAGATGTTGTCATAGGAACATACCTTGTTCAACATGATTTTGATGTAACAGTGTTGGGTTATGCGAAGGGATATATGTGTACGGGCATTGAAAAAGATAAACCTACAAAATATTATTGTGATAAAGAATTAGTTGAAAAATTTCAGTCTTGTTTAGAACAAAATATGTCAAAACAAAAAATTCATCTGGGAATAATTGCTTCAGGAGATAAGTTTGTTTCAGGCAAAGATTCAAAAAAAGAAATAAATGAATATTTTGATGCAATTGCAGTAGAAATGGAAGGTTGTGCCATTGCACAAGTTGCAACAAGAAACAAAATACCTTTTGTTGTTACAAGAGCAATTTCCGATTTAGCTGACGGTAAAACGGCTCAATATCAAAACGAATTTGAGAAAAAAATGTCTGAAGTTTCTACTCAAACAATAAAAATATTTTTAAAAAATTTGCAGTAAAATAAAAAAAATAATATTATATATAGAAATATGACTTTGATGTATAAAATAAAAAGAGGAGAATTATAAAATGAATTTAAAAAAGTATTGTAAATTTTATTTTACGGATATTATTTTTAAACATTATTTTGATTTTCAAGGAAGAGAAGGCAGAAAAGTATTTTGGTTCTTTACATTGAATATGTTTATTATTAATTTTCTGTTAGGCTTAATTTCAGCGGGTTTTATCAGTATGATAATTTCTCTTCTTGTCTTTTTCCCGTCATTAGGTTTGACAGTGAGAAGATTACATGATATAAATTTTAGCGGCTGGTGGGTATTACTTGGTTTTATTCCTATTATAGGTGCAATTGTATTGATAGTGTTTGCATGTTTACCCGGAACGGAAGGGGAAAATAAATTTGGACCTGCACCTACAAGTACCATTATAACAGAATAAAAAGATTGTAGTTAAAATAAAATAAAGGAGAAAAAAAGAAATGAATTATGTAAACACTTATTTTTTGGACATTATCACAAAACATTTTTTTGATTTTAGCGGAAAAGAAGGAAGAAAAGTTTATTGGTTGTTTGTTTTAAATTGCTTTATCGTAAGTTTTATATTGGGACTTATTTCTTCAACAATAAGTTATATATTCTCTTTGGTTATTTTGTTACCGTCTTTGGGAATACTTGTAAGAAGATTGAGAGATGCCGGTTTTAGTCCTTGGTTGGCATTGTTGTTGATTATTCCTGTAGTAGGTTGGATAGCTGTAGTTATACTTGCTTGTTTTCCAAGCAAACAATAAATAAAAGATGTAAAGAATTAAACCGCTGTTTTGGTACAGCGGTTTGATTCTTTTTAGGAAATAAAAAAAGTACTTGACAAAAAAACTTTTTTGTTGTACAATCTTTGGCAGTTCTTTAAGCAGTTTATTTTTTTATTAAAGGTTTAAGACAGCAAGGACCTTATAAAAAGGTTTAATATTTAGAATCACCTTGCCGAGACTGAGTATAATAATTTTTTTATTAGCTTCTCATTCTCGTGAGAAGTTTTTTTATTTTGATGTAAAAAATATTTTTAAAATATAGAGGGAAAGAAGATGCCAAATTTAAAAAATCAAGAAGCATTAAAAGGTTTAACCGAAAAGTTTAAATCTATGAAAGGCATGATAATGACCGAATATCAAGGCCTTTCCGTAGCACAAATTTCTGAGTTAAGAAATCAATTAAGAAAAAGCGGTTGCGAGTATTTAGTTGTAAAGAATACTTTAAGTAAAATAGCACTTAAAGAAATCGGTATGGAATCAGCAAACGAATATTTTGATGGTCCTACAGCTATAGTTGTTGAAGGTGACGATCCGGTATCTCCTGCAAAAATAGTTTCAGAATTTGCAAAGAAAAACGAGAAACTTGTTATAAAAGCAGGTATATTGGACGGTAAAGTAATTGCGGTAAATGAAATAAAAGCATTGGCTTCACTTCCTACAAAAGAAGTGCTTATCGGCAAAATGCTTGGCAGCATGAATGCACCTATTTCAAATTTCGTTGGTGTGCTTAGTGCAGTTACAAGAAACTTTGTTTGTGCATTAAATGCAATCAAAGAACAAAAAGAAAAAGCAGCATAATTAAAAAAATAGGAAGTTAAATATAAAAAAAGTAGTAAATAAAATAAAATGGGGGAGTAGTAAAATGGCATTAACAAAAGATCAATTAATCGAAGAAATTTCAGCTATGTCTGTATTAGAGATGGCAGAATTAGTAAAGGCTTTGGAAGAAAAATTTGGTGTTTCAGCAGCAGCTCCGGTAGCAGTTGCAGCAGCAGGTGCAGCTCCGGCAGCAGCAGGTGCAGCAGAAGAAAAAACCGAATTTAACGTTGTTTTATCAGCAGCAGGTGCAAACAAAATAGCTGTTATTAAAGTTGTTAGAGAAATAACAGGTTTAGGCTTAAAAGAAGCTAAAGATTTGGTTGATGGCGCACCAAAAACAGTTAAAGAAAATGTTGCTAAAGCAGATGCAGAAGAAATGAAGAAAAAATTGGCAGCAGCAGGTGCAACAGTAGAATTAAAGTAATTTCAGTTTGCTAAAGCAAAACCAAAAAAATATTGTAATTTTAATCTAAATACTTGACAAAAGATAATAATTAAGTATATAATAATTACTTAATTTTATCTTTTTGTCAAAATAAAAATATAGTGGGTTTATAACTAATGAAACAAGTTAATTTTGGAAAAATAAAGTCACCAATTGATCCACCTTTACTACTTGGTATGCAAAGAAATTCTTTTGCGGATTTTTTGCAAAGGGATGTTGCTCCTGAGAAAAGAAAAGCTCAAGGGCTTGAAGGTGCATTTAGAGATGTTTTCCCTATTAAAAATTCAGATGAAAGTTTGGAAGTGCAGTATGTTTCTTATTCATTCGGTGAACCGAAATATTCCGTAACGGAATCGGTTGCCAGAGATGAAACCTATGCAGCTCCTTTAAAAATAAAACTTAGATTGGTTTCAAAAAAAGAAGATGGAAAAGAAAGAGAAATTTCCGAACAGGAAGTTTATTTCGGAGATATTCCTTTAATGACTGATACCGCAACATTTGTTATAAATGGTGCGGAAAGAGTTGTTGTAAGTCAGATACATCGTTCTCCCGGAGTAATATTTGAGGAAGACGAAGAAAAAAAGGTAACCATATTCGGTAAACCTTTATATTTTGCAAGAATAATACCTTACAGAGGAGCATGGGTTGAATTTGAATTCGATCAAAATGGTCTTTTGTATGTTAGAATAGACAGAAAAAGAAAAATTTTGGCAACTACACTTTTAAGAGCCATAGGCTTTGAAAGTGATAGCGATATATTAAATCTTTTTAAAGAAACAAAAGAAGTTTCTTTAGATTTAGCTCCGTCGGCACTTGCTAACGAATGTTTAGCCGATGATATTTATGATAAGGCTACAGGTGAAGTTTTGTTTGATGCAGGTAAAGAATTAACGGAATCGGTTATTGAAAAAATGAAGGCAAAAGGGTTGCAAACTGTAACCGTATTAAAAGATGCAACAATTCTTTTAACATTGAAAAAAGATTCTGTTAAAACACAAAAAGAAGCCGTAAATCATATTTATAAAGTTTTAAAAACTCAAGAGTTTATCGTTCAGGAAAGAGCACAAGGTTTCTTGGATGAATTATTGTTTAAATCCGTTAGAAGATACGATTTTACTACTATCGGAAGATACAAAATTCTTAAGAAATTGGCTCCTATATACGATTTTTATAAGAGAATAACTGAAGGTTATCCGAGAGAAATCAGATTGGGAATCCCTGCAGAAGGTAAAAGAACCGTTGCAAGAGAAGATATCGTTGCAACAATAAAATACCTTTTGATGATATATAACGGTGAAACAGAATTTGTTGAAAACGGTAAAAAAATAAAATTAGGTTTAGATGATATAGACCATTTAGGTAACAGAAGAGTTAGATCCGTAGGAGAATTACTTGAGAACCAAGTAAGAATAGGTCTTGTTCAAATGGCAAGACTTACAAAAGAGTATATGAACAGCCAAGATAAAGCAACAATTACTCCCAGATCTTTAATGAATATAACTCCTTTTGTTGCTCAAATAAGAAAGTTTTTCGGTACATCCCAACTTTCTCAATTTATGGATCAAATCAATCCGTTATCGGAACTTACTCATAAGAGAAGACTTTCTGCATTAGGTCCCGGAGGATTGAACAGAAAAAGAGCGGGATTCGAGGTTAGAGATGTTCACTACACACATTATGGTAGAGTATGTCCTATCGAAACTCCTGAAGGTCCGAACATCGGTTTGATAACTTCATTATCGGCTTATGCAAAAGTTAATAAATACGGTTTGATAGAAACTCCGTATAAAAAAGTTGAAAACGGTAAAACAACCGATAAAATCGAATATATGACAGCAGATGCGGAAGATGATTTGTTTGTAGCACAGGCAAACACACCTGTTGACAGTAAAGGAAATTTCCTTACGGATTCCGTTCAGGGAAGACATTTAAACGACTTTTTATTTAAGTCACCTGAAAAAGTTGACTATATGGATATTTCACCTATGCAGGTAGTATCTGTATCCGCAGGTCTTATTCCTTTCTTGGAACACGATGATGCAAACAGAGCATTGATGGGTTGTAACATGCAAAGACAGGGTGTTCCTTTATTGGTAACGGAACAGCCGTTGGTTTGTACCGGTGTTGAAGATAAAGTAGCAAAAGATTCCGGTGTATGTGTAACTTCAAAAATTGACGGTGAAGTAGTATCTGTTTCTGCAGATGAAATTATAGTTTGGAACGAAAAAGCAGGTATTAAAGTTCATACATTAAACAAATATTTGAGATCCAACCAAGATACATGTATTAACCATATTCCTATTGTAAAAGTTGGAGATAAGGTTAAAAAAGGTGATATTATAGCCGACGGTCAAGCAACGAGAAACGGTCAGTTATCTTTAGGACAAAACCTTTTGATAGCTTTCATGCCTTGGGACGGATATAATTTCGAAGATGCTATTTTGTTATCGGAGAAATTGGTTCAAGACGACAGATTTACATCAATTCATATAAGAGAATTAGAAACAGAAGCAAGAGAAACAAAAGGAAGACCGGAAGAAATAACGAAGGATATTCCTAATGTCGGTGCCGAAGATTTGTTAAATCTCGATGAAAACGGTGTAATAAGAGTAGGTGCTACTGTTCAAAGAGGAGATATACTTGTAGGTAAAACCGCTCCTAAAGGAGAACAGCAAACTACCCCTGAAGAAAGACTTTTAAGAGTTTTATTCGGTAAAAAAGCGGAAGATGTTCAAGATGTTTCATTAAGAGTTGATCCGGGTATTTCCGGTAAAGTTTTAGCGGTAAGAACATTTGTAAGAAGAGAAAAACTTACTGAAAAAGAAGCAAAGAAAAGACAGGAAGAAATGACCTCTACTTACAAAGCCGCAAAAGCAAAATTAGATAAAGAACAAAAAGAACTTTTGGCTAATGCAAAGAAATCCGATAAGAAAAAAATAGAAGATTTGTATACTGCCAAAGAAAATATACTTAAACAAAACTATGAAAAAGAAAAAGAAATGTTTAAGAAAGGTGATGAGTTACCTGTATCCGTAAATAAAATTGTTAAAGTATATATAGCAGCAAAATTGAAAGTTCAGGTAGGAGACAAACTTGCAGGAAGACACGGAAACAAAGGTATTGTTTCAAGAATACTTCCTGTTGAAGATATGCCGAGACTCCCGGACGGGACACCGGTAGATTGTGTTCTTTCTCCTCTTGCTATACCTTCTCGTATGAATGTAGGTCAGCTTTTGGAATCTATGTTGGGTTGGGCAGGTAAAGTGTTAAATACACAGATGGTAACACCTGTATTTGACGGAGCTAGCGAAGAGCAGGTAAAAGAACAAATAAGAAAAGCCAAAGATTTGTTGGTATCACAAAAAACCGAAGAATTTAAACAAAGAGGTTTTAAAGGTAAAGAGTTGGAAGATGCAATAGAAGATTATAAACTTCACTATTTGCCTACCGATGATTGTCAAATTACATTGTATGACGGCAGAACCGGTGAACCTTTTATGGAAAAAATTACTATCGGTGTTATGTATATGTTAAAACTTAACCATTTGGTTGAAGATAAGATGCATGCAAGATCAACAGGTCCTTATTCTCTTATCACAAGACAACCTTTGGGCGGTAAAGCTCAGTTCGGTGGTCAGAGATTCGGAGAAATGGAAGTTTGGGCAATACAGGCTTATGGTGCAGCACATGTATTGCAGGAATTTTTAACCGTAAAATCCGATGATGTTGACGGTAGAGTAAAAATGTACGATTCTATCATCAAAGGTGAAGCAATATCCGAACCGGGTATTCCGGAATCTTTCAAAGTTCTTATAAACGAGCTTAGAGCATTGGGTTTAAATGTTGATTTATTGAAGAAAGGTGCAGAAAATAAAGAAGCAGCAAACGAAGCTAAAGAAGACTAAATATAATACGGAAGGGCAACTATAAATGAGTATAAAAAATTTAAAAAATTCAAAGAAAAAGCCGCAAAATCTTAACTTCACCGATTTTGATGAAGTAAAATTGACAGTTGCAAGTCCCGAGGATATCAGATCGTGGTCTTACGGTGAGGTAAAAAAACCGGAAACCATAAATTACAGAACATTTAAACCTGAAAGAGACGGTTTGTTCTGCGATTGTATATTCGGACCTACGAAAGATTGGGAATGTCATTGCGGAAAATATAAGTATATTAAACATAAAGGTATAATCTGCGACAGATGCGGAGTTGAAGTTACCGAATCTAAAGTTAGAAGAGAAAGATTTGGTCATATAGACTTGGCGGTTCCTGTTGCACATCCTTGGTTTTTAAAGAAACCGCCTTCAAGAATAGGTATTTTGTTAAATATGAAAATATCCGATCTTGAAAAGGTTATTTATTATACAAAGTATGTTGTAACAAATACCTTAAAAGATGCTTCAAAAATAGTGCCTATTTTGCATAAAGGTTCTTTATTGAAAGAAGAAGAATATAACTTGTTTCAATATGGAATGAAGAGTGCTGTTGTTAGAGATGAATTAAAAAATGTTTTTGATGGTATAGTTGCCGAAGATATTGAACTTGACAGTGATGAAAAAGTTTTGAAAAAACAGCTTGACAGACTTATTAAAACTATGGCGGATTACAGCGGTGAAAAGAAGGCTGATGTTATAAAAAAAATAGCTGAAAATGTCGCAAACGGTGCAAAGTATTATAAATGTTATTTCAAGCCTCATTCAATATATTTTTATGATGTTGAAGGTTCGCAGAAATCAGAATTAAAGAAAATTCTTGCTTCAGCATTCGAAAAAAATCCTGATGTTTCCGTTTCGGAACCGGACAGAAAAATAAGAATAGAATTTTTTGATACCGAAAAAGAAAAAGTATTTTTGGAATTAAGAAAAAATGCTGAAGGTTTAAAACCTTTTGAAGGTAAATTAAAAGTTGAAGTTTTCAGAATGGAAATGCCTATATTAAAAACATTTTCAAAACCTGAAACTCCTATATTGTTGGAAGAAGCTGATGTTAAGAAATTCAGAACCGGTTTCGGTGATGATTTGAAAGTTGATATCGGTGCTTCAGCAATAAGAAAATTGTTGGAAGAAATAAATCTTGAAGAAGAACAAAAACAAATACAAAAAGAAATAGCATCCGTATCTTCCGATATGGAAAGATCAAGACTTATAAGAAAACTCAGAGTTGTGGAAGGATTTAAAAATTCCAATACAAGACCTGAGTGGATGATATTGACTGTTCTTCCCGTTATTCCGCCCGATTTAAGACCTTTGGTAGCTTTGGAAGGCGGAAGATTTGCAGCATCCGATTTGAACGATTTATACAGAAGAATAATAAACAGAAACAACAGATTAAGACATATAGAACAATTGAAAGCTCCTGCAGTTATGATAAATAACGAAAAGAGATTGTTGCAGGAAGCAGTAGATGCTTTAATAGATAACGATTCTATGTCAAGACCTGTTACCGGTGCGGGAAACAGAGTATTAAAATCTTTGTCCGACACATTAAAAGGTAAACAAGGAAGATTCAGACAGAATTTGTTAGGTAAAAGAGTTGATTATTCTGGAAGAAGTGTTATCGTTGTAGGTCCTTCATTGAAACTTAATCAATGCGGTATTCCTAAAGAAATGGCACTTGAATTATTCAAACCTTTTATTATAAGAGAACTTATTAATCAGGAAGGAGCAACATTAAAATCCGCAAGAAGAATTCTTGAAAGAGGAGATGTAAGAGTTTGGGGAATATTGGAAAAAGTAACAAAAAATCATCCTGTATTGCTCAACAGAGCTCCTACACTTCACAGACTTGGTATTCAAGCTTTTGAACCTATTTTGGTTGAAGGTAAATCTATACAGTTGCATCCTTTAACTTGTACTGCATTTAATGCTGATTTCGATGGTGACCAGATGGCTGTGCATGTTCCTATATCCGTAGAAGCACAACTTGAAGCAAAAATGTTGATGATGACAACAAAAAATATTTTGTCACCGTCATCGGGAAAACCTATAACGGTTCCGGGACAGGATATAGTTTTGGGAAGTTGCTTTATAACTAAAGAGAAAAAGGGTGTATTGGGTGAAGGAAGTATATTCTCATCCGTAGATGAAGTTAT
>JAEEGI010018422.1_pt1 | contig 14190 bp, 11 predicted proteins | sample 8958751 | NCBI WGS metagenome assembly JAEEGI01 (sample SAMN16246545, study PRJNA631951) | gut metagenome | biome: gut microbiome; feature: rumen; material: KS-attached | host: Bos | place: Iran: Karaj | collected 2018-10
GAGTGGTATCTGTTCATTGATGATGATTCAGCCTCGATGCTGATCAAGTAAGAATCAGAAGAAGAACTGGAAACAGACGTAAGCTGCGTAGATTATCAGGAGGACAATGCCCTGATATCTGCGCAGTTTTTTTGTGCAGAGGGCAGGGACTGTCATGAACGCCATGACAAACAGCATGAGCGGGATGTCCACCAGCAGGGATGCGTTGTGTCCGTTTATCAGCTTGTCCGCAGGGATGTTGAAAGGCTTGATCGTCACTGCCATTCCGCTTACCAGCACAAGGTTGAACAGGTTCGCGCCCACGATGTTTCCGAGTGACAGGGAGGAGTGGCCCTTCACAAGTGATGTGATGGCGGTAACCAGCTCAGGCAGTGATGTTCCGAGCGCTATGAAGGTCAGGGCAATGACTGACTCGGGAACGCCCAGACCGGCCGCGATGATCTTTCCGTTATCCACCAGAAGCTTCGCGCCAACCGCGATGAGGGCCGCACCAAGAACCAGATAAAGGATGTCCTTCCAGAGCGGGGACTCCTTTTTCTCCTCTCCGTCATCCTCTTCCTCATCCATGACCAGCTTTCCGCTGAAAGCCTGACGGACCGTGATTGTCATGTAGATGACGAAGATGGCAAGGAGGATTATTCCGATGAGCCTTGAGAAGGATCCTGTGGTGTAGGCGATTCCCGAGTAAAGGGCTGCGGCTAGGAAGAAGAAGATCACAGGGGTCTTGAATGTCCTTGTGTCAACATCTGCATATGACTTTGCGGAGATTGTGATAGCCGAGATCAGGGCTGTGTTGCAGATGACTGATCCTATTGCGTTTCCGTAGGCTGTCTGGCTCTGTCCCACCGCTGCCGCGATGGAGGAGACCATTACCTCCGGGATTGTGGTTCCGATTGAGACCACAGTGGCACCGATCAGAATCTCCGGGATGTGATACCTGTGTGCGATTCCCACAGCACCGTCAACGAACCAGTCTCCGCCCTTGATCAGAAGGACGAAACCCACAAGAAACAGAACAATAGCCAAGAACATCAGTTTACTCCCTAAAGTATGATTCTCTTTCCTGAATCAGATGATTCATATATAGCAGAAATGACAGAGAGTGGCAATTTACCCTGGACTCCGTCGACAAGCAGCCTATCTCCGTTGATGAAGTGATTTCTCAGATTCCTGTACTGCCTGATATGGTATTCGGTTGATATTCCCCTTGGGTCGGAAGAGGATGATCCTGCGCTCTGGGTCCCGACTCTCACAGGACACGGCTCGGGAAGCGACCAAATGGAGATCACATCATTCTCAAGCACTACGGAGCCTCTCTCCCCGCAGAAGATGAACTTCTTTGTGAATGACGGGTTTGAGCACACCGTGGCATCAACAACGCCAAGGGCACCGCCCTCGAACTCTATTGCCGCTGCCGCCGTATCCTCGCCCTCGATGTTCCTGAGTCTGGTGGCCTTATAGCCCATCACGGACACCGGTCTTCCCATGATATAGCACAGCACATCAATGCCGTGGATGCCCTGGTTCATCAGCATGCCGCCGCCTTCACCCTCGAAAGAGCCGCGCCATGATGCCTGGTCATAATACTCCTGGCCTCTCATGTAGCGCATCATCAGCTGGGCGGAGACCATCTTGCCGAAACAGCCTTCCTCAACGGCCTTGTGGATTGCCTGCACTGCATCTGAGAAACGGGTCTGTGAAATGGTGCACAGGACAAGGCCCTTCTTCTCTGCCAGCGCAATCAGATCGTCCGCCTGATCCGGCCTGAGGCTGATGGGTTTCTCAACCACAACATTCTTTCCAGCAATAAGTGCAGCCTTGGCATTCTCGTAATGATTGCCTGAAGGTGTGCAGATTGCTATGAAATTAATCGAAGTATCTGAAAGAAGGTCATCATATGAGCCTCTTGCCTCAGCGCCGAACTCCTCTGCGATCTTCTGGGCGCTGCCGAGGGACTTTGACGCGCATGCCACAAGGGTGCAGTCATCAACCTCACTGATTGCCGTTGCGTGATAGCGGCCGACCATGCCGCATCCTAGAATGCCGAATCTGAGCTTCTTCTCCATCTGCCTCATCCCTTGTTCACATCTAGGATCATGCCGTCGGCCTTAAGTGTCTCCCTGAGCCTCATGACATCAAGGTCCTGGACGTCAACGCCACAGTCAATGGCCATTGCAAGCGCGGTACCTGCCGCCTGGCCGGTTGCACTAGCCTGAGGGATGCACCTTATGATCTCCCATGCCTCGCCCGATGTGCTTATGCACCGTCCTGCACTCAGGACATTTCTCAGGTCATTGTTGAACAATGTCCTGTATGGGATCTCATAGACCGGGCCGGGACGTCTCCAGTCACCGGTGCAGGCTATGTTGTCTTCAAAATGATTGTTCGCATCCTTGTCCGCAAGCTCATAAGAGCCGTCAATTCTCCTGGCCATGCGGATGTCCGCCATGCCTGGAAGGGCCGCAGGGGCTGCGGACGGGTCTGACTTTAGGACTCCGAGAAGTCTCTTGTGCGCGTCCTGGATGAACCTGTTCACATTTTCCCCGGAATCTCCGTAATAGGGTTCTGTGACAATGTGTTTGTCTGCAGTGACATCGATGGTCCCGATGCTGACCAGGTTCAGGCCAGGAGCATCAGCGCCTCCGCGTTTCTGGACAATGCTGTGCTGGGGTACGCCTGTGAAATAAGTCCAGATTGCAAGGCTGTTCTCGGCGGCGATGCATCTTGAGCCGTTACGGAAGAAGACCTCCGCATCACCAGAGGCGTCAACAACTGCGTCGCAGGCGTAAAGCACGCGTCCGCTCTTGTTCTCGACGTATACTCCGCGGCAGATTCCGTCTGAGATATCAGCACCGCAGTAAAGTGAGTCATAAAGGATGTCCACGCCCTCAGATGCCAGGAGCTCCTCAAGGGCAAGGGAGAAGGCAGGGCCGTTGAACTTGCATTCATAACGCCTTCCTTCCTCCTTCCATGTGGAGATGTCTACCCCGTGATAGGCGTACTTTGTCGAGAGCTTTAGAAGCTCCTCGCTTATTCCTCCGATCACCTGCCTGCCGTAGCCGTCATCAAGCGGAAGGTAGATTGTGATATGGCCGGTTGTGGCAAGGCCTCCCAGGACGGTTAGCTTCTCTACAAGCAGGGTCCTCTTCCCGTGCCTTGCGGCTGCGAGTGCTGCACTGCATCCTGCAATGCCGCCGCCAATGACTATGATGTCATACTTTTCTGCCGCAGTTTTTCCTGTGTCAGGCAGTGAACAGAGTCTCTCGTTCTTATTCATATAAGTTTTCCTCAGGCTTTTGGCCCGTAGCAGCGGAACATCTCGACTGGAGAGTCCTTGTCTGCCTCAATCACAAAATCATTTGCTGATGCAGGGACAAAGAACTGGTCTCCGCCACGCAGGGGCACATCACCGCTCTTAGTCACGAGCTTTCCCTTTCCGGAGAGGAAGTACATGCCGCAGAAAACCCCGTCTGCAGATACGGGACAGCTTCCTGAGATGCTGTAACTCTCCATCCTGAAGCAGTCCGTGTCCTTGTAGCCGATGATCTCACAGCGTGTGAAGTCATCAGAGGTCTCAAGGGTGACAGGCTTTATGTTCCAGAGCTCCTTTGCCTCCTCGAGGGTGTGTCCGGTGTAGTCAAAGCAGTCGAACATGCGCTCGAAGCCAAGTCCCTGATGACAGCCCATGTCAGCAACTTTCAGGCCTTTTGGGGTAGTGCGCTCAACGCGGATGGTGTAGTCAGTAGGCTCCTGTATCTCCACAAGAAGGCAGCCTTTCCCTATGGCATGCGGCACTCCGCCCTTGATCAGCCAGGTGTCTCCGGGCCTGACCTCAATGTGGTGCATGTGGTCCAGGAGGGCAGGGATGTCCTGCTCGTCAAAGCAGCGCTTCCATTCCTCTCTGGTTATGCCCGGCTTGAAGCCCATGTAGATGCTCGGAGGATCCCCGTCAATGGTTCTTCCTCCCAGCACGTACCAGCACTCGGTCTTTCCGAACTGGGAGTTGAAGAGTGACAGTGCCTTCTCCTTGTTCGGATGGACCTGCACTGTCAGACGCTCGGCCGCGTCTATGACCTTCACAAGGACTCCTGTGGATGAGCCTGTGGAGGCCACATGGGCCTTTCCCAACGCTGAGACCGGGTCGGACTCGATGTAGTCCTTCAGGGATACGCTTTTGTCATCATCAAGGAAACAGATTCCCTCGACAATGTTCTCACGTCCTGCATTGCGTGCCGTGACGGTGGAGATTATCCACTCCTCGGGGAACTGCGTGTCACAGCTCCCCTCGATTCCGTGGATTCTGTCAATCAGGCTGCCGCCCGTGTAGGTCCTCCATGCTCTGCCTGACGTGAGCTTTCTGGGAACAGAATAGTCCATCAGCCGATTCTCTCTCCCTTCTCGTTGAAGTCGGCATGCTTGCCTGTCGGGATGTGTGATGCGTCGAGTCTCTTCAGGGCAAGCTCGTTATCCGGATAGAAGTCAATCCAGAGGTAGTGGCAGTGCTCACCTTCCTTGACATCAACTCCGTGCATTGATCCGAGCGGGATGTACAGAAGCTCGCTTCCTGTCATATGAACAGGCTCGAAGTCAATCAGGACATCCATCTCGTTCTCAGGGAATGAGAAGAAGTACTGGTCAAGCATCGGATGATCGTGGGACTTGACGGCATCGATTCCGTAGGTCTCGACTGAGCCGTATGCGAAGCGCGGGATCTTGCGCTGGTCAACGCAGCTTCTGCTGATTGTCTTGTCGCTCTTGTTGCGGTCGCGGTACTGCTTGGAGTTGCGGTAGATCTGAATCAGCGGGAACTGGGTCTTGTACTCTGCTGCAAGCTCGTCATCACCCTCGCGGAAGTTCCAGCGGATCTCCAGGATATGGGCGTCTGTCAGCGCCTTGACTGTCACGGCGCACTTCGGGTCAGGGATGAGAGATACTCTCTCGTGGAAGCGGTACTCGTTTCCGTCGGTGACGAACTCCACCTCTCCGATGAAGCAGATCAGGATGTGGTAGAAGTCGCCAGGCTCAAGTGTGAGCTCGGTGCCCTTCATGATCGAGTGGTGATACGGGGTTGCTCCCGGGATGCATCCGGGAAGCAGGACCGTTGTCCTGTTCTCTCTTGTTGTTACGTCCAGTTTCTGGGTGGGGACATCTCTTTTCATGAAATGGTCCTCTTCAGAAGGGATGCGCTGTCCTTATCTATATAAAGGTGGGCGTTGTCATGCAGTCTCAGGACGGTAGCAGGACAATCCTCTGTGACAGGACCATCAAGCGTTGCCTTGACAGCCTTGCACTTTGTCGGTCCTGGAACCACACAATGAAGTCTTGATGCTGCGACAAAAGCAGGAATTGTAACCGTAATTGCCTGTTTTGGGACATCATCCAATGTGGCAAAGCATCCGTCATGGACCTGCTGCATCCTTGAGACCTCACCAAGCTCTATGACCTTGGCGAGCTTGGGCTCGTTGAATCTGGCCTCAGGCGGGTCATTGAATGCTATGTGCCCTGTCTCTCCTATTCCCAGAACAATCAGATCAAGTCCGCGCTCCTTCAAAAGCTTCGCATAGTCGGAAGCAACCTTCTCCGCATCAGGTCCGTCCGCATTTATAAGGTTTACGCTCTTGAAAGGCTTTCTGTCAAAGATGTGGACTTTCAGGTAGTTGCGGAATGACTGCGGCCTGTCGATTGAGATTCCCACATACTCATCCATGTGGAACGCGTTGATGCGTGACCAGTCTATCCTCTTGTCATCCAGAAGCGCCTCTAGCGTGGTGTTCTGGGAAGGCGCCGCGGCGAACATCACGTTCACCTCGCTCTTCTTTGACAGAAGATCACACAGATCATCGCCGATTGCCTTTGCGGCAGCCTGACCCATCTCCCTGTTGGACGGGTAGATGTTCACATCAAGTTTGTCAACCTTGTACTGCATCTTAAACCTCGCTTTTGTCCCACCCCCGGACAGTTAATTATACCATCATATTCGGGCGGGTGTGAGGTTTAATTGCCTTGAATCAGCTCTCCATCAGCATATCGTAGGTCACGCCGTACTTCTGCGCTATGTCCCTGGCATATGACATGCCCTGAGGAGGAGCGACCTTGACCTTGAAGGATCTCTCACCGCCGTCAGACAGGACAACAAGAGATGCGGCCTTGCTTGATGAGCCCTCCTTTGCGCCCTCTGCGTTGATCTCCCCGATATCGGATGCCAGCTTGTGCATGTGGGTGTTGTAGATGCATCTGGTGCCCTTCTTCAATATGGCCTTCACGGCGTCACGTGCAATGAAGAAGCCCTCCTCGAAGGATGTGGTGGAAAAGGTCTCATTCAGAAGAAGCAGGCTGTCTGAGGTGCAACGGCTGAAGATCTCCCTGAAGCGCTTGCACTCCTCGCCCAGCCGCCCGTAGTCCAGAGTCTTATCCTCATCCGCAGGATAATGCGTGAAGATGCAGTCCGCAGGCACAAATGAGAACTCCGATGCAGGGACAAACACACCTCCCTGGGCAAGGGCGAACATCAGGCCGGTAGCCTGGGTGATGGTGGTCTTGCCCCCACGGTTTGCGCCGGTCAGGATGTAAAGGCTGCCGTCAGAGCCGAAATCAAGGTCGTTTACCACAATCGAGTTCTTCCCGTCATGCACAAAGTCAGCAAGCTTGAGGTTGTAGAATCCCCTTGCCCTCATCCTGAGACCGTCCTCACGGTTCTTATCCAGGACAGATGCCTTGCAGAAGGAAAGACCCTCACCCACATGGCGCTTTATGTACTGTGCCCAGCGCACATAGTAGATGAACTCCGGAATCAGAGCAGTTATGTTCATTATCGAGAGACCGACATATTTTCCAAGGACTTCCTTGAGCTTACGCACGGTCTGGGAGAGCATGTGGTCTGTGATCCTGTCCATGTGGCTTGTTACATCCTTGCCCACGTCCCCGTCCGGGACAAGCGCCATTGTGAGAACAGGATTGATCATCATGGCCTTTGTGCGGGCAAGACCCATGAACTTGTCCGCAGCACTCTGGTCTGAGGTGGAGAACGGCTGGAACCGTGTTGAGCCGTCCCAACTCACATCCGCCTTTATGTTGTCCTTGCGGGAGATCAGGTTGCCGAAATGGTCCAGGAGCGTGGATCTTGTGAACTCCTTGCTGTTTATGGAGATCAGACCGATCTCCTTTGCCTCGAACCTCTCATTAAGGTTAATCCCCACAGTGACGCTTTTGAGGCTGGAGGTTGTTGCCTTGAGACTTGCGATGTCCTCTTTCAGCTCCTTAAAGCCATTATCATCGTAGATCTCTGCGATATGGGCCTTCAATTCATTCAGACCCTTGGATTTCAGATCAGCATTTCCAAGGCATTCCTGAAGAGCCTCGACATAGCTTATGTAGTCGCGGATCTCCTCAAGGCGGTGAACCAGGTCCCAGGTTCCGGAGGACTCCTCGTTATCACGCCTGAAGCTTCCGAAATCCTTGAGGAACTCTATCTTATCAAGGATCTCCAGCATCCTCTCACAGAATGCGGGATTACGGTAGATGTCATCGAACACATCCAGCCTGAAGCGTACGACGTCGGGATCCGCGGTGATCCTGGACATTATCCCCAGAATCAGGCTCTGCTCCTTGGGTTTGTCAGACACGCTCTCGCATATCCTGTCCAGCCCCAGGTCATGGACCGCTGTCTCTGACAGGACAGTACAGGCTTCAAAGCTGTCATGAGGAAACAGTATGCTAAGACCCTTCGCTCCGCTTGCGATCATTTCTTCTCTTCCTGCCCGTTATACTTCAGGCACAGCATTGTGATGTCATCGAACTGCTCCGATCCGGATGCGAACCTGTCCACGTCCTTTCTCACGCTGTGTATGATGTCTTCAGGACTTGCATCCTGGGCATTGGTGTTAAGGATGTCAATCATACGGTCTGTCCCGTAGAACTCACCCTGAGGATTATCTGCCTCCGGGACTCCGTCAGTGTAGACGAAGATGGTGTCCCCTTTTCCCAATGTCAGGATGTAATCGCTGTACTCAATGTCCTCCATTGCGCCCAGGACCGGACAGTGACGGTCCTTTACAATCTGGAACTGTCCGTCGCTGGTGCGTTTTGCAGGATACTCATGTCCTGCGTTGGAGCACACCATCTTCCCGTTCCTGAGATCAAGTATTCCGATCCAGACGGTAACGAACATCTTTGTCACATTGTTCGAGCAAAGCTCCTCGTTGACGGACCTCATGACCTCGGCAGGGTTGTCCTCCGTCATGAGCCTTGTCTTGAGGAGGATCATCGACGACATCATGAACAGCGCAGCAGGAACCCCCTTGCCGGAGACATCGGCTATAAGAAGTGCAAGATGGTTGTCATCTATGAGGAAGAAGTCATAGAAGTCCCCTCCGACCTCCTTCGCTGGGTCCATTGACGCGAAGATACTGAAATCACTGCGGTCCGGGAATGCCGGGAAAGTCGTCTTCAGCATGGCATCCTGTATCTGAGTCGCAAGGTTCAGCTCGGTGCTGATCCTTGCCTTCTCTGCCGTGTACCTCTGGAGGTCGTCCGTGTAGTTCACTATACGGCGCTGCATGGCACGGATCTCGTTGTAGAGGTCATGTATCTCGTCATGGGACTTGATGCCTACATCAATGACATCATCCATATCAAGATGGTCATCTCCCTTTCCGAACGATGTGGTGGCCTTAGTCAGCAGCTCCAGAGGCTTCACGGCAACATGGTTCACCAGCTTTATGCTCACAAAGATGCACAGGGCCGTGAGCAGGAACACCAGGACAATGATGTTGAGCAGGAACCTCAGGCTCTCGGAATGGACCTGGTTCATGTCAATGTCCACACCGACCATCGCCACAGGGATGCCGTACTCGTCATAGACCGGAACCAGTGCGGTGCAGAGCCATCCGAACTCATTCTTGTAGACCGTAGGCGGAACCTGCTCGAAATCCTTGTATCCGGCGAACTCCTTGACAGGGTTCTCAACCGAACCCACACCCAGCAGGCCAAGGTCCTTGTCCACAAGGTTGAATGTCACCCCGTCTTCCATGTACTGCAGGTATGCGTACTTGATCTCATAGTTTCTCATGGGTATGTCCAGATCAGTTATCAGCAGATTGTAGTTGTACATGGAGGACAGAAGGTACAGCTGGTCAATTGTGAGCGAGGGATCGGCTTTTAACTCCTCAAAGCTTTCATCCGGGAGAATCCCGCCGCTCTTTGAGCTCAGCCAGTCTGCGATGATCTGAGCGTTGTTCTCCCTTAGAGCCTGCACCCTCACCTTCTCGAACTCATCCGTCCTGACCACCTCCAGAAGTCTCTTTATAGCATCAACGGAGATGTTCTCGGCCGTAGTGGTGGCAGCGTTGCTGGCGGCAAGGAAATACTTGGAATGAAGCTCACTGTCCTGGGCACGATAGGTAATGGAAACCAGTCCGATCATCAGAAGGAGGATGATCAGGATCGTGATCATATTGAGCTTGACCGCCAGTGTGAACTTATGCTTGCTTTTTCTTTTCCTCATGCTTCCGAGATTCCGATATCCTGGCCGCTCAGCACATCAAGGCCGGCTTTTAAGAAGACATCCGAAGTCTCCTCAGTCTGGAAAACCATGACGGCATGCTTCTTGCCGTCATTTCCCATCATTGAGTACATGTACTCGATGCTTATGTTCTTTCTCGCAATCACCTCAAGCACCCCGGCAAGTCCTCCCGGGACGTCAGGGACGCTGATCGCAACCACATCGGTGCAGCGGCAGACAAGCCCGTCATCAGAGAGGACCTTGACCGTAAGAGCCGGCTTGTCGGTTATGAGTCTCACCACACCGTAGTCAGATGTCTCGGCTATGTTGAGTGCCTTCATGTTAATCCCGGCATCAGCGATTATCCTGCAGATATGTGCCAGCTGACCCGATTTGTTCTCAAGAAAAACTGAAATCTGTCTCACTCCCATACATCCCCCTCAGATTTTCCTCTTGTCGATGACCCTGACCGCCTTTCCCTCACTTCTGGTGATTGACTTCGGGGTCACAAGATGCACGTTGGCATAGATTCCGAGCATTGCCTTCAGCTCGGCCACCAGTTCCTTCTCCTTAGCGGTGATCTTGCTCAGGCTGTCGGAGAAGTTCTCAGCAGTCATCTCGACAAGGACATCAAGCGTGTCGCTGTTGTTGACCCTGTCGACTATGATCTGATAGTTTGCAGGATAACCCTGCTGGATCAGCACGGTTTCGATCTGTGACGGGAACACGTTCACGCCCTTGATGATCAGCATGTCATCGCTGCGTCCCATCGGCCTTGACATCTTGACGAATGTCCTTCCGCAGGCGCACTTTTCCGCTGACAGGATGCAGATGTCACGTGTGCGGTACCTGAGAAGCGGGAAGCCCTTCTTCGTCAGTGACGTTATGACAAGCTCTCCCTTGGATCCAAGGGGAAGACTCTCTCCAGTATCCGGGTTAATCACCTCAGCGTAGAAATGATCCTCGTTGATATGCATGCCGTTCTGCACGCTGCACTCATAGGCAACTCCCGGCCCGCTGAGCTCGGTAAGACCGTAGATGTCATGGGCCTTGATTCCGAGTGAGGACTCAATCGATGCCCTCATGTCCTCGCTCCATGCCTCGGCACCGAAGATTCCCCTTCTGAGGTGGATTTTGTCCCTCAGGCCTCTCTCATGGATTGACTCGGACAGATAGGCGGCATAGGACGGTGTGCAGCACAGGACCGTTGACTTGAGGTCCTCCATGAACTGAAGCTGTCTGTCAGTACTTCCAGATGACATGGGAAGAACCATGCATCCGAGCTTCTCCGCACCGCCGTGAAGGCCAAGACCTCCCGTGAACAGACCGTATCCGTAACAGACCTGAACCACATCCTCATCCGAGATGTCTGCGGCAACAAGTGCCCTGGCGACACATGTGTCCCAGAGATCGATGTCCTCTTTTGTGTAGTAGGCCACCACACGCTTTCCGGTAGTACCGCTTGTGGAGTGGATTCTGACACACTCCTTAGCGGGCACTCCCCTGAGTCCGTCAGGATAGGAGTCCCTGAGATCGTCCTTCTTCAAGAACGGAAGCTTTGTTATGTCATCGATTGACCTGATGTCAGACGGGGAAATCCCGGCCTGCTCCATCTTATGACGGTAATATGGGACATTGTCCCAGACATGTCTCACCTGGGAGACAAGCCTCTCACTCTGCATTGCCCGGAGCTGTTCTCTGGGCATGCACTCAATCTCTTTGCTGTAATACCTTTCCATCTTTCAAATTCACTTATACTCAAGACAGAGCATTGTCAGATCATCAAACTGCTCGGCATCTTTCATAAAGCCATCAACAGCATCCCTCACATTACCGAGCAGGACCTCAGGAGTTGCCTCCGGATCCACATTCAAAGCATCAACAAGGCGTTTCTCTCCGAACATATGGGAAGAGACATCTGTGGCTTCAGGCACACCGTCAGTGTACAGGAACAGCTTGGATCCTGATTCGAGCTTCAGCTCATAGTCAGTGAACCTCAAACCCTCAAAACCGCCGATGACAGGACCATGGTTGTCATTCAAAAGCCTGAAGAGACCGTCTTTGCCGCGGAGGATGGGATACTCATGACCTGCGTTCGCGGCCAAAAGCCTTCCGGTGGAGATCTCAAGTATTCCGAGCCAGACAGTTATGAACATATCCTCCGTGTTCCTCATGCAGATCTCGTTGTTTGAGTTTGCCAGTATCTCCGCAGGCGACTTGCTCTTCATGGCGTTGTTGGAGAATATGCTCTTGGCACTCATCATGAACAGCGCAGCCGGTATTCCCTTGCCCGAGACATCCGCGATCAGCAGGCAGAGGTGGTCATCGTCAATCAGGAAGAAATCATAGAAATCCCCTCCGACTTCCTTGGCCGGAGTCATGGAAGCGAATATGTCAAACTCCTTCCTGTCGGGGAAGGCCGGGAAGACGTTGGGAAGTGAATCAGACTGGATGCGTGCGGCAAGCGAGAGCTCAATGCTGATCTTCTCCTTCTCCGCGGTGATCTGGGTTATGTTCTCAACGTAATGATGGATCTTCATCTCCATGTAGTCGATTGACTCGGCAAGAAGCCCGATCTCATCCTTGTTGCGGATCGTGTTGGTGAGCTTGTCCTTGTTTATGACATTCTCACTCGCGAAACGGCTTGCCTCCTCGGTTATCTTCTTCACAGGCATCAGAAGCACGAAGTGCAGGTAAAGGCCCTGCGAAACTATGACCGCCACGGCAAGGATTATCAGCGCTATCACCACGTTGCGAACATATGTCTGCCTTGTGCTCTCAAGCTCGTCCATCTGGACCTGCACGCACACGATTGCCTTTGCCTCACCATCGGATCCAATCAGCGGCAGCATAACCGTCACATGCTTCTCTGTCTCTATGTAGCCCTTGTCCCTGATGACTGATGCCCTGGAGGTGGTGCCCTCGTACAGGGCACGGTATGCCGCACGGTATTCTTCGTTTGTGGTCTCCCTGACATAGCCGAAAGGATAAAGCTCGAACGGGCTGCCCTTCCTCTTCACTGAGAAGACAAAGGTGATATGTCCGAAGTCATTGATGTCAGGTTCTATCACATAGATGAACTCCACTCCTGTCGAGTCGCAGATCTTCTGGAGCAGGTCGTTGACGCTCATGTGGTTCAGGTTCACGCCGCCGTTATCCTTGTAATGCTCCATCATGTCAGGGATAATTCCGAGCTGGGCCATGTCTGCGGTCCAGAAGGCATCCTCCGTGTACTGCTCCAGGAGGGCCTCGGTGAAACCCTTGTAGCCTATTGCGCAGATGATCACGGCAAAGACTGCCAGGATCAGGACGATTGTGGCTATGCTCTTTATTGCGATGCTTTCCCTGTATTTTGACTTGACTGTGCTCATTTCTTCACCCTGAGAATCTTGGGCGCCACATCAATTGCCTCGGCCGGACAGACCATCCTGCAGAGGTGGCAGCCGACACATCTTGAGCCCAGTAGCTTGGGTCTCCTGGTCTCGAGGTCAAATGATATGGCCTGATGTCCGCCGTCCATGCATGATATGTAGCATCTGCCGCATCCGTTGCATGCTTCATAGTCAAAGACAGGAAGCAGCTTGATGTCACGTTCAATGCCCTGATGGCCCACAATCGTGTTCTTGGCGCCTCCGATAAGGTTCTTCAGTGACGGGATTCCCTTGCAGCTGAGGTAGTTCTCAAGTCCGCCGACAAGATCCTCGATGATCCTGTAGCCGTACTGCATGACGCTGGTGGTGACCTGGACGCTGCCTGCGCCGAGAAGCAGGAACTCAATCGCGTCTCTCCAGGTCTCAATTCCGCCCATTCCGCTGATGTGAAGCCCCTGAAGGCCGTCACAGTTGGAGAGATCCGAGATGAATCTCAGCGCTATCGGCTTGACTGCAGGTCCGGAGTACCCTCCGACAATGGATTTCCCCTGAACGGCAGGCTCGGCGACCAGTGTGTCTATGTTGACTCCTGTGATTGAGTTGATCGTGTTGATGGCGGCAATACCGTCCGCGCCGCCGCGCTTAGCGGCAATTGCGAGCGGCACCATGTCAGTGATGTTCGGTGTGAGCTTCACAAGCACAGGAAGGCTTGTCCCCTTCTTGGTTGCGCGGGTGAAGCGCTCCACAAGCTCCTCGGACTGACCGATTGTTATTCCCAGGTCGCTTGCCTCCATGTTGGGGCATGAGAAGTTGCACTCTATGACACTGGCACCGGCTTCCTCGCATCTGCGTGCGAGCATGGTCCATTCGGCCTCGTTCTGGCCCATGATGGATGCAACAATGACCTTTGTCGGGTACTTCCTCTTCAGCTCGTTGAACACCTTCATGTTCTCAGCCACACTGTGGTCTGATAGCTGCTCAATGTTCTTGAAGCCGCAGAAAGAGTTCGCATGGCTGTAAATGGCAGAGAACCTCGGAGATGACTCATGCTGCGGGAAATTGCAGATTGTCTTGAACGCCACCCCTGCCCATCCGGCGTCAAATGCACGGGCGCACATGTCATATGTGCTGGCTACGACCGAGCTGGAGAGCAAAAACGGGTTCTCCAGCCTTACGCCGCAGATGTCCGTTGAGATGTCCACATCCTCAAGCTTCCTCTTGGGCAGGTCCGGGGAACTCTCCTTCATGCCCATGAAGATCTCGCGGATCTTGATGGGAATCTGCTTGCCATTAAGGGTGCATTCCTTCTCGCATGGTGAG
>JAEEGI010018425.1_pt1 | contig 14188 bp, 7 predicted proteins | sample 8958751 | NCBI WGS metagenome assembly JAEEGI01 (sample SAMN16246545, study PRJNA631951) | gut metagenome | biome: gut microbiome; feature: rumen; material: KS-attached | host: Bos | place: Iran: Karaj | collected 2018-10
TCACTCCTACACACACCTCATCCGGAAGCTTTTCAACGCTTATCGGTGCGGGCCTCCATCCCGTGTTACCGGGACTTCACCCTGGACATGTGTAGATCACTCGGTTTCGCGTCCACCCCCACAGACTTGACGCCCTCTTCAGGCTCGCTTTCACTGCGGTTGCGCGGCAAAGCCGCTTAACCTCGCCTGTGATGGTGACTCGTAGGTTCATTATGCAAAAGGCACGCCGTCACATGCAAAGCATGCTCCGACCGCTTGTAGGCGACTGGTTTCAGGTACTATTTCACTCCCCTCGTCGGGGTGCTTTTCACCTTTCCCTCACGGTACTGGTACACTATCGGTCTCTCGGGAGTATTTAGCCTTGCCGGATGGTCCCGGCGGATTCGCGCAGAATTCCTCGTGCTCCGCGTTACTCAGGATACCACTAGGTCACATCTCACTTCGATTACGGAACTATCATCCTCTGTGGTTGAACTTTCCAGAACATTCTTCTCATGATCAGTGTACCACGGCGTGGTCCTACAACCCCGCAGGTGCGTCGCCACACATGCGGTTTGGGCTCTTCCCCGGTCGCTCGCCACTACTGGGGGAATCATTAACTTATTTTCTCTTCCTGCAGGTACTAAGATGTTTCAGTTCCCTGCGTTCGCCTCCTTACAATACATAAGGATAACCGGCCTTCAGCCGGCTGGGTTGTCCCATTCGGAAATCCGCGGATCAGAGGTCATTTGCACCTACCCGCGGCTTATCGCAGCTTATCACGTCCTTCATCGCCTCCGAGAGCCAAGGCATCCACCAGACGCCCTAACTTTCTTTCGCCATTTAGCTCATACTTTCAGCTGTAAATTGAGAGTTTCAAAAAAAAACTCAGTCTTTAACTTAAAGTCTTTACTTACAGTCTTGTGTGTCAATATGTCAAAGATCTCTGTGAGAAACACCCTCCCACTTCCGTGTCGGGTTTAGGATTGACTTCGCCTACGCTGCGTCTTTCCTATTCTCACTACGTGGAGAATAACGGATTCGAACCGTTGACCCCCTGCTTGCAAAGCAGGTGCTCTAGCCAGCTGAGCTAATCCCCCAAAAGAGAGGTCCGATGGCTGACGGCTGAGGGATGAATCATGACCTCATACATCTTCCCTCATACATCATACATCATGAGGTAGTCCCAGGCAGACTTGAACTGCCGACCTCCACATTATCAGTGTGGCGCTCTAACCAACTGAGCTATAGGACTATGGCAATGCATAACTTCTATGCACAGAGGTCAGAGGGGGTGCCTCTGCCCAGCCTCATACATTCTCTATATAATAAACATCAGCAGTAAAGAAGCACTGGGTCAAGACCCAAACCTCTGATGAGTCATGAAGAGCGGTAGCAAACTATTCACTATTCACTTTTCACTATTCACTTGACAATAGTCATTCTCTCCAGAAAGGAGGTGTTCCAGCCGCACCTTCCGGTACGGCTACCTTGTTACGACTTAGCCCCAATCACCGGTTTCACCCTAGGCCGACCCTCGCGGTCACGGACTTCAGGCGCCCCCGGCTTTCATGGCTTGACGGGCGGTGTGTACAAGGCCCGGGAACGTATTCACCGCGCCATGGCTGATGCGCGATTACTAGCGAATCCAGCTTCATGGGGTCGGGTTGCAGACCCCAATCCGAACTGAGGAGAGCTTTAAGGATTGGATCGCAATTGCTGACGACCGACTCTCTGTACTCCCCATTGTAACACGTGTGTAGCCCCGGACGTAAGGGCCGTGCTGATTTGACGTCATCCCCACCTTCCTCACACCTTACGGTGGCAGTATCCGCAGAGTGCCCAGCACTACCTGATGGCAACTACGGACAGGGGTTGCGCTCGTTATGGCACTTAAGCCGACACCTCACGGCACGAGCTGACGACAACCATGCAGCACCTCCACCAGCGCCCCGAAGGGCCTCAACATCTCTGTATCGTTCGCTGGCAGTTCAAGCCCGGGTAAGGTTCCTCGCGTATCATCGAATTAAACCACATGTTCCTCCGCTTGTGCGGGCCCCCGTCAATTCCTTTGAGTTTCACCGTTGCCGGCGTACTCCCCAGGTGGAGTGCTTAATGGTTTCCCTAGGTCACGCACAGTCTGTCGCGCATGACGAGCACTCATCGTTTACGGCGCGGACTACCAGGGTATCTAATCCTGTTTGATACCCGCGCTTTCGAGCCTCAGCGTCAGTAACACCCCAGAAGGATGCCTTCGCAATCGGGGTTCCTCGTCATATCTAAGCATTTCACCGCTACACGACGAATTCCACCTTCCTTGTGTGAACTCAAGCCCTCCAGTATCAACGGCACGCCAACGTTGGGCGCTGACATTTAACCGCTGACTCAAAAGGCCGCCTACGCTCCCTTTAAACCCAATGATTCCGGATAACGCTCGCATCTTCCGTATTACCGCGGCTGCTGGCACGGAATTAGCCGATGCTTATTCGAACGGTACATGCAGAGGACCACAAGTGGACCCTGTTATTCCCGAACAAAAGAGGTTTACAACCCGTAGGGCCGCCTTCCCTCACGCTACTTGGCTGGTTCAGTCCTCCGACCATTGACCAATATTCCTCACTGCTGCCTCCCGTAGGAGTCTGGACCGTGTCTCAGTTCCAGTGTGGGGGACCTTCCTCTCAGAACCCCTACCGATCGTCGGCTAGGTGGGCCGTTGCCCCGCCTACTACCTAATCGGACGCATCCACATCCCGTGCCGTGTAACTTTACTCCAAGGACCATGCGGGCCAGGGAGACCATCGGGTGTTAATCTTACTTTCGCAAGGCTATCCCCGAGCACAGGGCAGATTGGATACGCGTTACGCACCCGTGCGCCGGTCGCCATCATCGGTTGCAAGCAACCAACATGCTGCCCCTCGACTTGCATGTGTTAAGCCTGTAGCTAGCGTTCATCCTGAGCCAGGATCAAACTCTTCACTGTATAATGTCTTGCCGCTGGGAAACGGACTACGCAGCGAGGAGCATCTCTCCCGGACTCCCTAATACATGTCCTAAGACGGACATTGACGGTTCGCTTTCTTTCTTGTACTGCTGTATCTATCTGTCTATGGAATCCTATCAAAGAACCACCGCGAAAAGAGAGAAAAAAAAGCGCCCGACCGCACAAAGCGAAGGGCCATCCTCTCTTTTGCGGGGACAAAGGTACGCACTTTCAGAAAAACAACAAAACTTTACAGCAACTTTTTTCAAAAAAAATGCACTTCTCGCAAATCACACCTTATTAATATAATATATAAAGGGAAATAAAGAAGGGCTTTCAACAATGTTCACTAACGTTTTCAAACTTTCAGACCACACACAAGAACAGTATTATCAATTGGGCTGTAAGAATTCTAAGGAACATGCTCAAAGGGTAAACAGTACTGTAGCCTACCGCAGGAGCGTCATTGGATGCTGTCTGATTAGCAAAAGCCAAAGCTGGAGGATCTGTGGTGGATCCAGAAATCAAACCCATCAAAGTAAAGTAATTTAGCTTATAATGAAGACGAGCTACAGTCCCTACAATCAGAATGGGCAAAACTGTGATTATAAAACCACACCAAACGTACGTCAATCCATCACCCGCCACAACGGTATCTACAAAGGTTGCCCCCGCTTTGATTCCCACACTGGCAAGAAAAAGCGAGAGGCCTATCTCACGTAGCATCAAATTAGCACTCGTAGTCGTATAAGACACAAGTTTCATCTTGTAACCAAAACGCCCAATCAGTATGGCAACAATCAGTGGACCACCTGCTAAGCCGAGTTTTACAGGCGTAGGGACACCTGGAATCGCAAAGGGGATTGAGCCAAAAATGATGCCGATGAAGATACCGATAAAAATAGCAGCCAGATTAGGATGGTCAAGGCTCTTCACGCTGTTGCCCATCTTACTTGCAACACGATCCACAGCATCCTCTGGCCCCACGACAACAATCTTGTCACCTACCTGCATGCGCAGATTGCGATCAGCATAAAGATTTAGGTCACCTCGACGGATACGTGTCACATTCACGCCATATACGGAACTGAAGTGTAAGCTGCCAAAGGTCTTTCCATTCATACTTGGCTGGGTCACCAGCACATGCTTGCTGACGAAGGGCATATCCTGATCAGCCCACTCCACCTCAGCCTCTGGACCGATAAAGGCTTTGATAGCCTCCGCATCGTCCTCGGCACAGACGACAAACATCTTATCCCCCTCGTGAATGATAGTGTCACGATTTGGGATGGACACATGACCATCCTGCAAAATACGACTTACCACAAAATCACGAGCCAAAAATTGCTTCACTTGCATCAATGTACGACCTGAAAGCGACTTGTTCATCGCTTCAAGAGTCATCTTATGAGGCTTGACATGAGGGTTTTCGGCACGTTCCTTTTCTATTTGGTTCTCTTCTTGCTGCAAACTCACGTGACAAATATATCGAATGGCTATGGTTGCCATGATAATTCCTATAACTCCAAGAGGATATGCACATGCGTAACCATTTGCGATAGAAGGGGCATCGGAACCGAAAATCTGACTGCAAGCCTCAGTAGCTGCACCCAAGCCAGGCGTGTTCGTAACAGCACCACAAAGTACCCCCACCATCATGGCCAGATTGGTGGAATTCTCACGTGGCGAAAGACTTCCGTCGAAGAATACCAAATAGTAGAGACCTATGCAACAAATCACATTGAGCAAGATTATTGTGAGAGCCATCAGGTTCAACTTGACGCCTCCCTCCTTCATACTCTCGAAAAAGCCTGGCCCCACTTGCAGACCAATGCAATAGACAAACAGAATAAGTCCAAAATCCTGTATGAAATTCAGTACATTAGGAGTTCCCGTAAAGCCTATATGTCCTGCTAGAATTCCTGCGAAAAGGACAAAAGTGACACCAAGCGAGATACCTCCGATTTTGATACGCCCCAACCCAATACCTACAGAAATGACAATTGCATATAATAGAACAATGTGAGCGACGCTGTCAGTCGAAGTAAACACAGTCTGTAACCAATCCATTTTTGAATGTTGTTGTTTTGTTATCCTTTCTTGCTGCAAAGATAGGAAAAAAACATATAGGTTCTTAAGTATAGACAATTTTTCTATCAGATTGTGTGGAATATTATTCAATTTCGTGCTGGAAATTTTGCCCTTTCCCCAAAAATGAGTAATTTTGCACGCATTTATGAAAGCAACATATTCATTTTTATTTTAACAAAAAAAATGGCAGATAGTAAAGAAAGACTCTTCTCTGACTTTACCGCTCCCACCCGCCAGGAATGGCGCGACAAGATAGAGGTTGACCTCAAGGGAGCAGACTATCAGAAGAAGATGGTATGGAGAACAAACGAAGGCTTCAGCATGGAACCCTTCTACCGTAAGGAAGATGTGGAGAACCTGAGCCTTGTTAACGCCCTTCCAGGCGAGTTCCCCTATGTTCGCGGCAACAAGGCCGCAGACAATGAGTGGTATGTCCGTCAGGACATCAAGTGTGAGTGCCCCAAGGCTGCTAATGAAAAGGCTTTAGACATTCTGAACAAGGGTGTTGATAGTCTTGGTTTCATCATTCCCGCTGACAAGTTGAACGCTGAGTATATTGCAACTTTGCTGAACGGCATCTATGCTGAGTGTGTAGAGCTGAACTTCAAGACTTGCCAGCGTCACAGTCTTGAATTGGCTAAGCTGCTGGTAGCGTACTTCGAAGAGAAAGGCTGCGATAAGGAGAAGGTGGCAGGAAGCATCTGCTTCGATCCCATCGAGAAAATCCTGTGCAGTGGTAAGGACCGTTCCGACCTGATTGCTCAGGCAAAAGAACTGGTTGAGGTTCTGGCTGCTTATCCCAAGTTCCGCGCAGTTTCTGTCGATGCTTACAAGCTGACCAATGCTGGTGCCTACAGCTATCAGGATCTTGGTTATGCTTTGGCATGGGGTAATGAATATCTGGCAGCACTCGTAGAAGCTGGTGTCGCTCCTGAATTGGCAGCACAGAACATCAAGTTCAATCTGGGTATCAATGGCGTGTACTTCATGGAGATTGCCAAGATACGTGCTGCACGCATGCTTTGGGCACAAATCGTAAGCCAATACACGGATTGCAAGGAGAGTGCCAAGATGCATGCCTGCGCCGTTACCACCACTTACAACCAGACTCTATTCGACAGTTATGTAAATATGCTGCGCAGCCAGACAGAAGCTATGTCCGCTGCCCTTGGTGGCGTAGAGAGTATGGTGGTCGTTCCCTTCGACACACCTTATGAAACTCCCACTGATTTCGCTGAGCGTATAGCTCGCAATCAGCAGCTCTTGCTGAAGGAAGAGTGTCACTTCGGCCGTATCGTCGATGTGGCTGGTGGCTCTTATTTCATCGAGACCCTGACAAAGGCTCTTGCTGAGCAGGCATGGAAACTTTTCTTGGATGTAGAGGAAAAGGGCGGTTTCTTGAAAGAGGCAATGGCAGGAAACATCCAAAACGCCATCAACGAAACCAACGCCACCCGTCATGCTAACGCAGGCAAGCGTAAGGAGTTCCTGCTGGGCACCAATCAATTCCCCAACTTCACAGAAAAGAGCGAGGGTAAGCAACCTGCTCCAACCTGCTGTTGCTGTGCAGAAGAGGGCGAAATTTCTGCTCTCAAGCCCACACGCTTGGCTAGCGACTTCGAGACACTGCGTCTCACTACCGAGAAAGCCGAGAAGGTACCCGTTGCCTTCATGCTTACTATCGGCAACTTGGCAATGCGCCAGGCTCGTGCGCAATTCTCCTGCAACTTCCTGGCTGCTGCTGGCTACAAAGTAATCGACAATCTGGGCTTCCCCACTGTTGAAGAAGGTGTTGACAAGGCTTTGGAAGCAGGTGCCGACATCGTAGTTCTTTGTTCAAGCGACGACGAGTATGCCGAATATGCTATCCCCGCTTACCAGTACCTGAACAATCGCGCTATGTTTGTAGTAGCTGGTGCTCCTGCTTGTGCAGAAGACCTGAAGGCTGCTGGCATTGAGAACTTCATCCACGTTCGCGTCGACCAGTTGAAGACGCTGAAAGAGTATAACGCTAAACTCGGAATCTAATTATGGCACGTAAATCATTTAGCAATATAGATATCTTTGCCGGCATTAACGCCAAGAATGGTAAAGAATGGCAAAAAGAGGCTGGTATTACTGCCAACTGGAGAACTCCCGAGCAGATTGACATTCAGCCCGTTTATACCAAAGAAGACCTTGAAGGGATGGAACACCTCGATTTCGCTGCTGGTATTCCTCCTTTCCTGCGTGGCCCCTATAGTATGATGTATCCCTTCCGCCCATGGACCATCCGTCAGTATGCAGGTTTCTCTACCGCTGAGGAGAGTAATGCCTTCTACCGTCGTAACCTTGCCTCTGGCCAAAAGGGTCTTTCCGTTGCATTCGACCTTCCCACCCACCGTGGTTACGACCCCGACAACCAGCGTGTTGTAGGTGATGTGGGTAAGGCTGGTGTATCTATCTGCTCTCTGGAGAACATGAAGGTGTTGTTCGATGGTATTCCCTTGAACAAGATGTCTGTATCCATGACCATGAACGGTGCCGTATTGCCTGTTTTGGCATTCTACATCAACGCCGGTCTGGAGCAGGGCGCTAAGCTCGAAGAGATGGCAGGAACCATCCAGAACGATATCCTCAAGGAATTCATGGTGCGTAACACCTATATCTACCCACCAGCATTCTCCATGAAGATCATCGCCGACATCTTCGAGTATACCTCTCAGAAGATGCCTAAGTTCAACAGTATTTCCATCTCTGGCTACCACATGCAGGAAGCTGGTGCAACAGCCGACATCGAGTTGGCTTACACCCTGGCCGACGGTATGGATTACCTGCGTGCAGGTATCAATGCCGGTATCGATGTAGATGCCTTCGCACCCCGTCTCTCATTCTTCTGGGCTATTGGTATGAACCACTTTATGGAGATTGCCAAGATGCGAGCAGGCCGTCTGTTGTGGGCCAAGATTGTAAAGAGTTTCGGTGCCAAGAATCCTAAGTCAATGGCTTTGCGTACCCACTCTCAGACATCAGGTTGGTCTCTGACCGAACAAGACCCCTTCAACAACGTAGGCCGTACCTGTATTGAGGCTATGGCAGCAGTGCTGGGTCACACCCAGTCACTCCACACCAATGCCTTGGACGAGGCCATCGCTCTGCCTACCGACTTCTCTGCCCGTATTGCCCGCAATACCCAGATTTATATCCAGAACGAGACACAGGTCTGCAAGCATATCGACCCATGGGCAGGTTCTTACTATGTGGAGAAACTGACTCAGGAGCTTTATACCAAGGCTTGGGAGCACATCCAGGAGATTGAGAAGCTGGGCGGTATGGCAAAGGCTATCGAGACAGGTCTGCCCAAGATGCGTATCGAGGAGGCTGCTGCACGTACACAGGCTCGTATCGACTCAGGCGTTCAGACCATCGTTGGTACCAACAAATATCGTCTTGAGCACGAGGATCCCATCGACATTCTCGAGATCGACAACACAGCTGTTCGCGAAGAGCAAGTTCAAGGTCTGAAAGAACTCCGTGCCAAGCGCGACGAAGCACAGGTTCAAGCAGACTTGGCGGCTATCACAGAGTGTGTTCGTGAATTCAACGAAGGCAAGAAGAGTGCCAACAACCTGCTCGACCTCGCTGTAACCGCAGCTGGACACCGTGCAACATTGGGTGAAATCAGTGACGCTTGCGAGAAAATCGTTGGACGTTACAAGGCAGTAATTAGAACTATTTCAGGCGTGTATAGAAGTGAAAGCAAGAACGACACAGACTTTGATAAAGCCTGCGAGTTGACCGAGGAATTTGCAAAGAAAGAAGGTCGCCGTCCCCGCATCATGGTCGCCAAGATGGGACAGGATGGTCACGATCGTGGTGCCAAAGTAGTAGCCACAGGCTATGCCGACTGCGGTTTCGATGTCGACATGGGTCCCTTGTTCCAGACTCCAGCCGAGGCTGCGAGAGAGGCAGTTGAAAATGACGTCAACGTGGTAGGTGCCAGCTCTCTGGCAGCAGGCCACAAGACCTTGATTCCTCAGCTCATCGAGGAACTGAAAAAACTGGGTCGCGAGGACATCATGGTAATCGCTGGTGGTGTAATCCCCGCTCAGGACTACGACTTCCTTTACAAGGCAGGCGTAGCAGCAGTATTCGGTCCTGGTACCAGCGTCGCCAAGGCAGCTTGCGAGATTATGAACCTCCTTCTCGACAAGGAGTAATTCACGTAATTCCAATATCACAAATTAAGGTGGAGTTCCCCTATGGACTCCACCTTATTTTATTTTATCGCCAAACAAATCACCAACTTACTCTACCAGCATTTCAAGAATGCCGACTGTGGAATCTGATTAAGCTTCTTATTTAAGGTTATTACTTCGATGGATTTCTTTGCAGTTAAGCAGTTATCGTTATCGTCATCGTCGAAATACGCTTAACTGCTTAACTGTCTCAAAAAAGGTCCAGTCTCTTACTTCTTACCAAAGAAGGAGCCCAGGATGCTCTTGGCAGCAGCGCCGATGATGGAGCCTGACTTGCCGCCTACGCCGAGGGTGACGAGGATGTCGTTGAAGTCAACGTCTCCATCGCCGTCCTGATCCTTGAGGATGCCACCCAGCTGGCCGATGATGCCAGGGACGAGACCTGCGAGCGCGCTGTTGGTTCCTGCGCCCAGACCCAGGGAAGAGAGGATGTTCTTGCTGAACATGTCAGCAGCCAAAGCAGTAATGGGGCTTGATGCAGCCGATGTGGCGCCTGTCAGAAGACCTTTCAGCTGTTCGATGCCGCCAGCCTTCGTGGCAGTTTGCGTGAGGCTGCCCAGGATGGATTCGGTCAAGCCGTTGAGCACTTGGTTCTTGGCAGCGGAGGGAACTTCAACGCTTCCTACTGCTGATGCCACCTGTTTGGTGATAAAGTCTTGAATGTTGAATGCCATAATACTTAGGATTATAGGGTTAATAAAAAAAGTAAATTCTGCTCTTTAGGCGCGTATTCCACAGTCTTTTTTGATAGTCCTGTATGCAAAAATACGCATTTCCCCGCTTTCTTGCAAGCAAAAAGCGAAAAAAATCAGAAAGAGCATTCAGAGTTCTCAGAGTTCTTTGCAAGAGAGCAAATTTGCGCCCTTGTACTTTCTCCCATGCTGGCTCCATCTTTCGGATGGCCCTCATCAGGTCGAAATGGTTCTTGCCAGTCAGCTCGGCAATCTCGAGCGACGTCATCATTTGTTGCTTGTTGTGTGGTTTCTGGTTTTAGGTTTTGCGGTTATGCGGTTAGCGGTTATGGGTTAGCGGTTAGCGGGAACTCGGAGTACTCGGAGTACTCGGAGTACTCGGATTACTCGGATTATTCGGACTACTCGGACTATTCGGATTACTCGCCCCCCTGAAAGCCCAGCGTTAGCGGGTGTGTTGTGTAGCATCAAGTCAAAGAGCACCGTCGAATCATCGTCCGACAGTGCAAAGGTAGGGACAAAAAAAAGGTGCATGAAACAACGCCATGCACCTCTGTAGGTTTTTCTGTAGGTTTCTACTTTACGGGGTAGCCGCTCACGACTTTTCTGTAGGCATCAACCAGGATCAGCACACGCTCCTTGGCTAGAGCGATGCCGTTTTCTTAAGTTCGTTCTTGATGGCGCGGTTGATAAAGTCATTGATGGTGATGCCGGTAGCAGCCACAAACGCAGCCACACGGGAATGAAGTTCCGACGACATCCTGAGATTCAGCTTGCCGCTATACGGTTTTGCCGGCTCTACGCCATCAGCCTTACACCCCTCGATATAGCTGTCGATACCTGCCTCAAAATCCTTGCGCAGCTCCTCGAGCGTCTGCCCCTCATACGCAATCAGGTCCTTGCTCATCCCCTGCACCTTGCCGAACAGACAGTTGTCCTCCTTGCTGTACTCCACACTACCCTTGTAGCCTTTATACTCCAGATCTTCATACGTAAAGTCCTTCGGCTTCTTCTTGAACCGCTCTACCAACTTATCCTTTGTCCCCATATTTGTATAATTCTTGGTGCGAAGGTACTGAATTTGGTACTAACTTCCAAATGTTTCAGAAAAAAAATTATGTGAATTCAATCAACTGTTCCTAAGAATTCTCCTATGACTCTGAATCCCTCGGATTACTTCTGTAATTTATTTCAAAGTTACTACTGTATTAGCAGCTACTGTAGCTTGAACCTCATAACCAGCAGGCATTACAGCTTTTGTACCTGGAATGAATAAACATGGCCAAATAAATATTCCTGTAACAACTGCTAAAGGTGTTCTATTCTTTCCGTAAACTCTCACGTCTGTATTCGAAAAGAACAAAGGCTCACCATTGGGAAGATTCAATCTACTTATGTTGAGGCAGGAGCGTGAGAGGAATTGTTGTTTGCCACAGCAGTATTTTTTGATTTGATTTTTTTCTCTACCTTTTTTTTAGATTCTCTACATTCTCTAGATTCTCTAGAAAAAATTGTCAATCCCTCCCAAACTCCTCGTTGGGCGTGCTGCCCATGAAAAGCTCCAGGTGGCCTCCGGCGGCGATGTCCGAGAAGTCCAGCCAGCAGCGGTTGTAGGGCTTGCCGTTCAGCTGGGCGCGCTGGATGTAGATGTTCTCTGGGCTGTTGTCGTGGGCCTCGATGGTGAAGGTCTTGCCTGCGAAGTAATCCTTGTCCAGATGGAAAACGATGCGGTCGAAGAGCGGACTGGTGATCTCGATGCGCGTGTCGCCTGGGCAGTAGGGATGAAGGCCTGAGGCGGCCAGGACATACCACGCTGACATCTGCCCCACGTCCTCGTTGCCCACCAGACCTTCCACGCGGTTGGCATAGGCTTTCCTGCAGATGGTGCGTGTCCATTCCTGCGTCTTCCAGGGCTGACCAAGCCGATTGAAGAGGAAGGGCAAAGCGTGGACGGGCTCGTTGGCATGATTGTAGTACTGGTTCCACAGGAAGTTCTCTGGCGTTTGGTCGAAGAAGGCATTCAGGTCGGCAAGCACTTTCTCGCGTCCGCCCATCAGCTCCACCATCCCTGCCACGTCGTGAGGCACGAACCAGCCTTGCTGATAGGGATTGCTCTCGATGCAGCCGTAGCCTTCCCGGGTGCGGGCGTCCGCTGGCCATGCTTCCCATTCCCCATTGGCCTGACGGGGACGGAACCAGCCCACGGTGGGGTCGAAGACGTTGCGGTAGGCCTGACCTTTCTCGACGAGCGACTGAGCATCTGCTCGCCCCAAAGCCAAGCCCAGCTGACCGGCACACCAGTCGGCAAAGCAGTTCTCGAGCGTCTGCGAGACTGACAGTCCGCCAGGGGTGTAGCCCAGCTCGCCGTTGCCCTGCAGCTGCGAGGTCCTGACGGCAATGTCGTAGGCTTTCTCTGCGTCGAAGGTGCGGATGCCCTTCAGATAGGCGTCGGCGATGACGGGCAGCGCAGGGTTGCCTATCATGCAGCCGCTGTAGGCGTTGAGGAACTCCCACCGCTCGTAGTAGCCTCGCCCGCTTTCCTCTGCCAGCGTGACCAGCGAGTTGATCATGTCGCTCACCATCCGCGGATTAATCAGGGTCTGCAGGGGGAACTGGCTGCGGTAGACGTCCCAGCCGCTGAAGATGGTGCGCTTGTCGAAGCTGCCCTGCGACTGGTGCACCTGGTAGTCGCCGCCAACGTACCGCCCGTCGACGTCAGCATACAGCCGAGGGTCTATCATCGTGTGGTAGAGAGCCGTGTAGAAGATGGTACGCTCGTCCTCCGTTCCGCCCTCGACGCTCACGCGGCTCAGCTCCTGCTGCCATCGCTCCCTGGCCTGGCGGCGAGCCTGGTCGAAGGTGAGGTCGGCTGCCTCTGCCTGGTAGTTCTTCTCTGCGCCCTCCATGTCGACAAACGAGATGCCTACCTTCATCTCCACGGTCTCGCCAGCCTTGGTGGGGAATTCCGTGAAGAAACCTATGTGGCGCCCCTGCATGCTGTGGCCGCCCAGACTGACGAGAGCCTTCCTGACGAGCTGCTGATACTCCGCGCTGCAGACGCTCTCGCGATGGCGGTCCAGGCTGTCGGGTATCGCTGCGCTCAGGAAACCGTAGGTCGACAGCATCCTGCTCAGCGTGGCATAGAAATAGACGGTATAACGCGCCTGTCCGGCTCCGTCGCCCCAGCCGCCTCCTTCCGGCAGACACCGCATCCAGCCTCTTATCGTGTTGGAATTCACCACCTCGACGTACTCCTCTGAGGCTGTCCCACCCACACGGCGGGCCAGGTCCACCAGAATGCGCGAACGCTCATGCTTGGGGAACGTGAAGCGCAGCAGACCGCAGCGAGGCGTAGCCGTACACTCGGCCTGGATGTCGTAGTCCGTCAGCCGCGCGGCATAGTAACCTGCCTGAGCCGTCTCGCTCGCCTTGTCGTAGGCGGAACGGCAACCGAATACGGGGTCCAGGAAAATCGGAGAGGAAAGCAAAGTGTTACCCTGCCCGTCATCCTCGCCCCCAGCAAGCGGCGGCAGGCAAGCGGCTGTGGTAGGCATCACCAGGAAGTTCCCCAGATCGCCATACCAGCCCACACCGCTCATCTGCGTCATGGCAAAGCCCTCTATCGTCTCGTGCTCGTAGCTGTAGCCCGACCCGTTGTCGCCACCCGTAATCGTGTTGGGGCTCACCTGCACCATTCCGAAAGGCGTGGCGGCTCCAGGGAACGTCTTGCCCAGCCCATGATAGGCCCCCGCAGCATCGATGTTCGTACTGGCGCCGATGAAGGGATTCACGTAGGCTGCCAAGTCATTTTCCTTTCTTCCGCAGGCAATCACGAGCAGCCCGCTTGCGATGAGAAGAAGTTCTCGCATGGTTCTTTTCTTGTTCATAGAGGGGAAATTTGCGTGGTTATGTTTGAATTGAAACTATCATTTTGCCCTACAAAAGTACGAGGAAAGCATATATCTTCCAAACAAATCCCCAACTTTTTTATCAGCACACAGCAACCACTCTCCTGCCCCCTCCCTTTTTGCTGTCAATCAGCTGCAAAAACACCTTCCCCACACCCCAAATGACGGCCTGAAAGTCGAAATCACCCAAGGCACCTACTGTTTCACCCTCCCCCACACATCCTCCTCAGAATGAGACAGTTGACACACCAAACGCTACAGTGCTACAGTGTTACAGTTCTAAAACAAGCAATGCAAAGT
>JAEEGI010018429.1_pt1 | contig 14188 bp, 11 predicted proteins | sample 8958751 | NCBI WGS metagenome assembly JAEEGI01 (sample SAMN16246545, study PRJNA631951) | gut metagenome | biome: gut microbiome; feature: rumen; material: KS-attached | host: Bos | place: Iran: Karaj | collected 2018-10
TCTTCGATATCACGCTGCCCCTGCTGATGCCGATCCTGTCATACGCACTGATCACTTCGATGATCGGCGGCATCCAGATGTTCGATGTGCCTCAGGTCATTTCCAACGGCAAGGGCACTCCGAATATGACGTCGACGACGGTCATCATGATGCTGAACAACTACCTTGGCATTTCCAAGAACTACGGCATGTCCGGTGCGTTATCCGTGATGCTGTTTATCATTACCGGTATCCTGGGCATGTTCGTCTATCGCTCGCTGGCGAGACAGTATAAGGACTAGGAGGATCAAAATGAATAATACGAATAAAAAAGCCAGATTCTCTCTGATCATCAGCCGTATCCTGGCATATGGCTTCGTGATCTTCCTCTGTTTCCTGTGCCTGTTCTGCTTCCTTCTGCTGATCCTGATGGCTTCCAAGTCCAACTCGCAGATGCAGGGAGCGTTCAACTTCCGCTGGGGCGGACACTTCATGGAGAACCTGCGCAACGCCTGGAACGATTTCTCGATCAATATCCCGGTAGGCATGGTCAACAGCTTCATCGTAGCCATGACTTCCGCCGTGCTTACGACGTACTTCTCCGCCTTGACCGCCTATGGCGTCCATGTCTATAACTTCAAGCTGAAGAACCTGGTCTTTACCTTCATCATGGCGATCATGATGATCCCGTCGCAGGTTTCTGCCGTCGGCTTCATCCAGCTGGCCTACAAGTTCGGTCTCACCAACAAGCTTTGGCTGCTGATCATCCCGAGCATTGCCGCACCGGTCGTCTTCTTCTATATGAAGCAGTATCTGGAGAGCGTCCTGCCGATCGAAATGGTCGAAGCGGCAAGGATCGACGGATCCAACGAATTCAGGATCTTCAACGAGATCGTGCTGCCGATCATGAAACCGGCGGTAGCGGTCCAGATGATCTTCTCCTTCGTTTCTTCATGGAACAACTTCTTTATGCCGGCTTTGCTGCTGACGAAAGAAAAATACAAGACCGTTCCGATCATGATCGCGAACCTGCGTTCCGCAGACTATTCCAAATTCGACCAGGGCAAGGTATTCATGTTTATCCTGCTGGCGATCCTGCCGGTCATGGCCGTCTATACCGTTTTATCGAAATCCATCATCAAAGGTGTCACTTCAGGAAGTGTGAAAGGTTAGGAATGAATTATGTCAGATGTTAAATTGATCAATATCAAGAAAGTATATCCGTTTACGGAAAGCAGAAAAGATCAGAAGGAAGCCAAGAAAACGAACCTTCAGATCACCAAGGAAGGCGTCGTCGCCGTTCAGGAATTCAACCTTGACATCAAGGACAAGGAATTCATCGTACTGGTCGGTCCTTCCGGCTGCGGCAAGTCCACGACCTTACGAATGGTCGCCGGCCTCGAAGAGATCACTTCCGGCGAGTTATTAATCGATGGCGAATACATGAACGATGTCGCACCGAAGGACAGAGATATCGCCATGGTCTTCCAGTCCTATGCGCTTTATCCGCATATGACGGTCTATGACAATATGGCCTATTCCCTGAAGATCAAACATACTCCTAAGGATGAGATCGATCGGAAGGTCAAGGAAGCGGCCGAGATCCTGGATATCACCCAGTATCTCAAGAGAAAGCCGAAAGCCTTGTCCGGCGGTCAAAGACAGCGTGTCGCGATCGGTAGAGCGATCGTCCGTAATCCGAAGGTACTGCTGATGGACGAACCGTTGTCCAACCTGGATGCCAAGCTGCGTAACCAGATGAGAGCGGAGATCATCAAGCTCAGACAGCGGATCAACACTACGTTCATCTATGTCACGCACGACCAAACGGAAGCCATGACCTTAGGCGATCGTATCGTCGTCATGAGAGACGGCTTCATCCAGCAGATCGGTACCCCGCAGGAAGTCTACGACCATCCGAGAAACCTCTTCGTATCCGGTTTCATCGGCACGCCGCAGATGAACTACTTCGATGCGAAACTGATCAAGGAAAACGGCAAGTATGCCGTGGTCTCCGATGGTTACAAAGTCGTTCTGGCTGATGACAAACAGGAAAGACTTTCCGCGAAAAATGTCGAGGAACAGGAAGTCATCCTGGGTGTGAGACCTGACCATATCGCTTTAGGCGACAAAGGTATCAAAGGCAAGGTCGATGTCTCCGAACTGATGGGTCCTTCCTGCCACCTGCATATGACGGTAGGCGACAAGGACGTCATCGCGATCGTTCCGACCGAAGGCAAAGCCGTCGACTACATGGGCAAAGAAGTCACTTTAAGTTTCAATGGCAGCGTCTGCCATGTCTTCTCGAAAGAGAATGAAATGAATCTGGAATATTAAAGAAAGAGAAACAAATGCGCGAATTCACGGGATATATGCACGGCATCAATCTGGGAGGCTGGTTTTCCCAGTGCGATCACAGCGTCAAACGCTATGACTATTTCATTCAGAAAGACGATTTCAGAAGGATCGCCGAATGGGGTTTTGATCATGTGCGTATTCCGGTGGATTACGAACTGATCCTGAACGAAGACCGCTCCTTCAAGGAAGAAGGTTTCCGCAGGATCGATGACTGCATCCGCTGGTGCAAAGACAACGGACTGAACATGGTTCTGGATTTGCACAAGACAGTCGGTTTCAGTTTTGATGATGGCGAACGGGAAGACGGTTTCTTCGTGAACGAAGGATACCAGCAGATCTTCTATGATATCTGGAGAGAATTCGCGATACGCTACGGGCAGGAGAAACATCTCAGTTTCGAACTGCTGAACGAAGTGTCGGATGCCTCGTACTGTTTAAAATGGAACGAGATCATCCGCAAGACGATCGAAACGATACGGAAGGAAGCTCCCGACATCAGCATCATCGTCGGCGGTTACCACAACAATTCCGTGTTTGCCATCAAGGATCTGGATGATCCGTATGACGGGAATATCGTGTACAACTTCCATTGCTACAACCCGCTGGTATTCACCCATCAGGGTGCCTACTGGGTCAACGGAATGGATACCTCTTTCCGTATGCCTTTCGCGCATACCTATGCGGAATACCGCCGTATCAGCGAGGAACAGATGGATATCGGACGCTTTGATTTCTTCCCGGAAGAAGACAAGGTCATCGATGCGACTTATTTCGAAGAACTGTTTTCTGAAGCGATCAGGATCGCCGAAGAAAAGAACGTGCCGCTGTATTGCGGAGAATACGGAGTCATCGACCGGGCGAATCCGGAAGAGATACTGAAATGGTACGGATGTATCCATGAGATATTTGAGAAATATCACATTGGCAGAGCGATGTGGTCTTACAAGGAAATGGATTTCGGACTGGTGGATGCCCACTATGATCCGATCAGGAAAGAATTGCTGGAGCTGAAATAGAATATGGTTTCGATCAAGGATATCGCAAAAGAATGCGGCGTATCGGTAGCGACCGTTTCCAAGGCGCTGAACGATCACAGCGACATTTCGGAAGCGACCAAAGAAAAAATCAGAAAAACGGCGAAACAGCTTGGTTATATGACCAACGTTTCTGCCCGGGCTTTGAAGACCAATCGGACCTACAATCTTGGCGTACTGTTTGCAGACGAGCGCGCCGGACTGGGACACGAGTACTTCTCAATGATCCTGGAAAGCTTTCAGCGGGAAGCCGAGAAATACGGCTATGACATCACTTTCATCAATCATGCGATCGCCGGCAAGAAGACGACCTATCTGCGGCATGTGGAGTACCGCAACCTGGATGGGATCGCGATCATCACGGCGGACTTCGAGGATCCCGAGATCCTGGAACTGGCGCATTCCGGACATCCGGTCGTTGCGATCGATTATGTCCTGGAAGGATGTTCCGCCGTTCTTTCCGACAACAGCCGCGGTTTGGCAGAGATCGTGAATCATCTGTATCGCATGGGACACCGCAAGATCGCTTTCATTTATGGAAGTCCGACCTTCGTGACCAGGGAACGCATCGGCAGTTTCCGCGGCGCCTGCATGCGTCTGGGACTTGATATTCCGGAAGAATACATCGTCGAAGGAAACTACCACGATATCGAAGACTGCCGGAAGAAAACGGCACAGCTGCTGGATCTTCCGGACCGTCCGACGGCCATCATCTTCCCGGATGACTACTCTTATGTGGGGGGGCAGGAAGAGATCGGCCGCAGAGGCCTGAGTATCCCGAACGATATCTCTGCTGTCGGCTATGACGGCATCAACATGGCGAAGATCATGCGTCTGACCACTTATGAACAGAACACGACGGAACTGGGCCAGCTGGCGGCCAGGAAACTGCTGCAGCTGATCAACGAGCCGGATCTTCCGCCGGAGTGCGTCATCGTCAGCGGAAAGATGTGCGAAGGGATCACCGTTAAAAAGATAAACTAAAATGTCGGATCACAGGATCCGGCATTTTTTTAAAATATGTTCTGTATGGAAGATCAGTCGTTTGCCGACAGCGTTATGGCAACTTCAAGCGCTTTGATCAGCGAATCGGGGCGGGCGATATTCTGCCCAGCGATATCGAATGCCGTACCGTGATCGACAGAGGTACGGATGATCGGCAGACCGCAGGTGATATTGACTCCGCCATCGAAGTCTGCCAGTTTCAAAGGTATGTGCCCCTGGTCGTGATACATGGCAACGACCAGATCATAAGCGCCTTGCATGCATTTCAGGAATACCGTATCGGGAGAGACAGGCCCGAAGACTTCGATGCCTTCGCGCTTCAGTTCCTGAATGGCCGGAATGATCTCCCTGATTTCTTCATCGCCGAACAGGCCGTTCTCGCCGGCATGGGGATTCAATCCGGCAATGGCGATTCTGGGATTTTCGTAGGATGCCTTTTTCAGGACATTGTAAGCCAGTTTCGTGACGGCGACGATGCGTTCCTTCTTGACCCGGCGGACTGCTTCCGCGATCGAAACGTGCGTGGAGACATGGATGGTCTTCAGCTTGTCGGACCACAGCAGCATCGCATAGTTTCTTGTACCGGTCAGGGTGCTGAGGATCTCGGTATGGCCGTCGTAATCATAGCCGCCGAGATGCAAAGCTTCCTTGTTCAGGGGGCAGGTAACGATGGCACGGATCTTGCGATCCATCGCATCATGAATGGCGCTTTCCAGATACAGGAAGGCGTTCTTTCCGCACAATGGCGATACCTTGCCGACTTCGAATTCATCGAATTTCAAACCGGTCGGATCGATCACGTTGATCCTGTCCGTCAGAGCTTCTTCCGGAACGGAGATCTTGCTGATTGCGTATCTGTATCCGAAAAGATCGTTGTAATGGGACAGCACATCGAACGATCCGTAGACAATCGTATCGTTCCTGTAACGGTCGGCCGTTTTCAGAATGATCTCCGGTCCTACGCCGGCGGCATCTCCCATCGTGATTCCTAGTCTTTTTTCCATATCGGGTCCTTCTCTGCTTTCAAGTATTCTTTTCTGATTTTGCATATATAAGGCGAGAACGGTCCGTCATCGCCATGAAGCATCGTGCACCTGGCTTCCAGCACCTGTCCCAGCAGCAGATAGGCTTCCTGCGGCGTGAAATCATAATCTTCAACCATCCAGTCGATCAGTTCATGAACCGCTTCGCAGAAGGAGTCTTTGATCTTCGTATTGTTGGCGATGGTCATGATGTAATCATCGTTCTCGAGCCTGAGCCACTTATGGGCTTTGTATCCTTTGATCAGAGATACCTGCAGCGTCAGCAGAGCCTGGCATTCGATCGCTCCGCCATGCGGGATCTCGCCATCTCCCATGATCGCGTGACAGTCTCCCACATGAAGCAAAGCGCCTTCGACATTGATCGGAAGATAGATGACAGTGCCATTGGCAACTTCCTGGACATCCATGTTTCCGCCATTCTCATAGGCATATTGCGCGCTCTGTTCCCCTTCGGCAGGAGCGGTAGCGATCGTACCGATCATCGGTCGGATCGGCAGCTTCAGTTCTTCTGACCAGTCCACATGATCCTCATGGATCTCCACCGTCTTTGTGACGACATCCCAGTCGTTGGGATAGATCTGCTGAGAAAGCCTGTTGCGCCATCCGGCAAAACCGGTATAGCCCAGGGAACCCGGCTTGATGTCGATGATCCGGACCGCCAGCGTATCTCCGGGCATCGCTCCGTCGATCCTGATGACGGTACAGAGGTTGGGACCTTTCGATTTCGAAGGATCCCAGAGATCCTCGATGCTGTTGAGCCAGTCGCCGCCATTGAGCTGGGTCTCGACCTGAAAGATCTCTTGATCGGATACCGTCAGTGCAGGCGGATGTTCTTTTGAAAAACAGTTATAGACATGATCCTTGCGTGCCGTTTTCATAAGTCCATTATATGACAGCCGCATTGATTTGACGGAAAACATGATCGGGTCCGCAGACATATCTATTCAAGATAAGAACAAAATTATATAATGAGATCAGTAAAGAAGATCGGACATCATACATAGGAGGTACGCATGGGCTTATTGGATAAACTGGTTAAAGAAGGAGCGGAGATCCTCAAGGAAGTCGCTACCGATGAAAACAAAGAAAAAGCGACGGAACTGCTGAATTCGCTGAAAGGCGCTTTCGAGGAACACAAGGAAGAATTCAGACAGTTCGCGGAAAGTCTGCAGGGCGAAGCCAAGACGGAAGAATACAAAGAATCTTACTTCGAAGAAGTCGATGACGGCAAAGACTGCAGGCAGAGGATCCTGGAGATCCTGACAAACGAATTCCCGCAGTATACGGTCAAGGAAAACGTCTCTCCGACGACGATCGGCGGGACCGGCAGATTCATGGATTACTCTATCGTCGTATATGACGGCGAGACGCCGAAACTGGTAATGATGCTGATCGGGAAGACGACGAGCTATCACAGAGAATATCGCTGGAGCAGGGAGGAAGCGGAAAAGAAAGGCATCCCTTTCATCAATTTCATCCGCCATTATCCGAATACCCCGGAATATATTTCCGACAGACTGCACAAATATCTGTAGACTGTGGAATAGACAGAAAGAGAAATGCATCCATGCGCCTGCGGCAGCTGCAGCATGATCCCTTGTATGGCTTTACAGGCAGCCGGATCATGTACCGGCCGGTATCGTAAGCATTGCTTACTTCAAAGCACTTTCTCTTTCTTTTTTTCATGATGGAAACACTTTTAGAATCGCTACGAAACAAAGAAATCTGGCAGACGTTCTATGAAGACAAGAAAGAACGCAATCAGTTAAAGAAAAAAGAACGGAAAGAGCTGGAGGAATTCATTCAGGAAGAAAGATATCTCAGGATCGCTGAGGATCTGTCTTTTTCTTATCCCGTCAGGAAACAGCTGACCAAGCTCGGCTCAAACAAGAAGCGTACCGTCTATTCCTATACGAAAGATGAAATGTGGGTACTGAAACTGCTGACGTATCTGCTGTATCGCTATGACGGCAGGATCGCGGAAAACTGCTACTCGTTCCGTCGGAAGATGACCGCAAAGAATGCGTTCGACAAGATACGGAAGATACCGGACATCGATCAGAGATACGTCCTGAAACTGGATATCCACGACTATTTCAATTCGATCGATGTGGAACAGTTATTGACAGTATTAAGAGAAATCATCGATGACGATCTTCCTCTGTATGAATTTCTGAAAGAACTGCTGACTCAGGACAAGTGCATCTGGAACGGCGAACTGATCGAAGAGAAACGGGGAGCCATGGCCGGGATCCCTTTGGCCAGTTTCTTTGCGAATGTCTATCTGCTAGAACTGGACCGTTACTTCGAAAAGGAAGAGATCCCTTACTTCCGTTATTCCGATGATATGATCCTCTTCTTTGAGAATGAGAGACAGTTAAAGGAACAGGAACCTGTCATCATGGAGATCCTGAAGAAAAAGAAACTGACACTGAACGAAGAGAAGTATCACCTCAGTCTTCCCGGGGAGAAATGGGATTTCCTGGGCTTCAGCTACCATCAGGGACAGATCGATCTCTCCGATGTCACTATCTGGAAGATGCAGGGCAAGATACGGCGCAAAGCCATGAAGCTGTACCGCTACCGCAAGAAGAACGGACTTCCCTACGAGAAAGTCGCCCGAACGATGATACGCAGTTTCGACTACAAGTTCTATGACCTCACCGGAAACAACGATTTCACCTGGACGAGATTCTACTTCCCGATCATCACCTGTGCAAACGGACTGGAAAAGATCGACGGATATATGCTGGAAAACTTGAGATATCTTTATTCCGGAAGACACTATAAAGGCAATTACAAAATCCGTTATGAAACACTGAAGAAACTGGGATATACGCCTTTGAAGGCGGAATACTATCATTGGAAAAAAGAAAACGAAAAACTGTCTCGCAACCCGTGACAGATCAATGTATCATTGTAGAAGAAAGAAGGCAGAACTATGGATATCGAATACCTGTTATTGTTGCAGAGATTCAGAGAATACATCAACGATTTCCTGACTCCGTTCATGGAATGGATCTCTTTGTTTGCGGTAGGCTATCTGGTGCTGGTACCGGTCATCGTCTACTGGATCTACGACAAGAAAAAAGACTGTATGCATTGGCATCATATTTCCTGTGCGTAGGAGTCAATGCGGCAGTCAAACTGACCGCCTGTGTCTACCGCCCCTGGATACGGGATGCACGTGTGGTTCCGGCAGGCGACGCGATCAGGACAGCGACCGGTTATTCTTTCCCCAGCGGTCATACCGCGACGGCAGGACCAATCTATCTGGCTCTGGCCAAGGCGTTCTATCCGATCAAGAAATGGCTTGCCTATCTGCTGGTGATCCTTCTTCTGATCACAGGATTCTCACGAAACTATTTAGGCGTCCATACGCCGCAGGATGTCGTATTTGCGATGCTGGAAGCGATGGTCACGGTCTATGCGATGGACAAGATCTTCCGATATGTCGAAAAGAACCCAGAGAAAGAAAATATATTGCTGCTGTTTGAATTCCTCTTTGCGGCAGCAGGCCTGGTCTTCATCACATACAAGCCGTATCCGATGCAGTATGTGAACGGGGAACTGCTTGTCAATCCGAGGAAAATGATGAACGATGGCTATGCGGACCTGGCAGTGATGATGATGTATCCTTTGGCGCGTTTCATCGAAAAGAAATGGATCCGGTTCAAATCGGTCGGATTGAACTGGAAGGGACTGATTACTGCGATCATCGGTTCCGCGATCTTCTGGGCGCTATGTACCTATCTGGATCCGTATCTGATCGCACAGCTTGGTTCTCATTGGGGCAAGTTTGCGATAAGCGTGGTCGACGTGTTCTTCTTTATAACGATCTATCCGCTGTTTATCAGACTGTTCCAAAAGTTGTCACAGAAACAGCAACCATCAGAATAAAAAAGCTCAGGCTGTCTTGCCTGAGCTTTTCTTTGTGTAGAACCAGTAGATCGGGATACATAGCAGCAACAATATCGCATAGGCATCGAACAAGACGCCGTATCCCAGATCCGAAAGCACGAACGCGCCGATGGCAGGACCAAGGATGTTCCCGAGATCCATGCCGATGTAGCAGCTGCTGGAAGCAACACCGCTTCTCTCCAGACCGAGTTTTCTGACCGAATCTACCTGGATCGCCGAAGATCCGCTGCCCTGTCCGATCGACTTCAGAACGGCGGCAAACAGGACCAGAGGCAAGGTATAGGCCCGTGCGAAACAGAAGGCAAAAACCGCAGAGATCGCAAATGCCGGATACAGGGTATAAGCCACCCCTTTCCTATCCAGCCATTTGCCGGTAAACGGTTTTGTCAGTACCGTCGTAATGGAACTGACCGTATAATACAGACTGATATTCGTGATACCGCGGCTGCTTCCGAAGTCTTTCAGATAATACAGCAGGATCCCGTTTCCGACCGACAGCATTCCGATGAGGAACACATACATCAGCAATTGAGGCGCAAAGAAATTCTCGGCTTTGAACTGGAATTTTTCTTTGGTACGGACGATCGGCTTGTATGGGATCAGATAGGTACCGATCGCACAAAGCAGATTCAGTACGCTGGCCCAGACGAAGATCATCTCCATTCCGAAGCGCGCATCCACGAAATCACCCAGCTGCGGGCCGATCATCGTCGAGATGACCGTACCGATCCCGATATAGCTCAGGCCTTCTCCCAGCCGTTCCAGAGGCAGGAAATCGGCGCCGAAGGCCATGGATACCGTACCGCTCAAGGAGAACGCGATCCCGTTCAGTATCCTTACAAAAACGATCATCGCCACCGTATCGGCTTTCGTATAAAGCAGCAGGCAGAATATAGATAACACATAAGACAGGATCATCAGATTCTTCTTGTTGAAACGGTCGCTGGCAGCGCCTGCGAAGGGTCTTCCGAACAGGGCTACCAGACTCATCAGTGAAGAGATGATCCCGGTGATTTCCATGGGAGCTCCCCTGGACACCAGGAAGGCCGGCAGGATCGGATTGACCATATAGGAAGCCGCGCCACTGATGACGCTCATGAACAGCACCATCAGGAAAGGAAGGGTAAAGATCGTTTTCTTTTTCATACTGTTATTGTAGCGGTTGAAGAAAGAACTTGTATTCAAAATATGTATAAGACAGTTTCAAAAAGAAACATCCAAAAATGATAGCGTTATCATTCACAGTCTAAAAATGGATAAAAAATATAGAAAAAAAAGGTAAAACACACTTTTTTGAAAAGTTTTCATTACATAATATTTATTTTTATTTTTTTAGAATGTTATTATAAAAATGATAACGGAGAAGATTTCCGTGTTTTTGTGGCCTATAAAATCATATAGGCATGAGAGGGTGTTGTATGTTGAAAAGATGGTTGTCAATCGTATTAGTCACATTGATGTTCACCAGCAATATGCCGAGAAACATCGATGTCTATGCAGAAGAAGACCCGGTAGTTGAGACCGTACCTGGTGAAGAAGAAACCGGTACGGAGGAAGAAGGATTACCGGCAGAAGAGAATGAAAACGCTGTCGGGGAGGAAACGCCTCCGGACAGCGGAGAAGGAAACGATGATGTTTCCGAGATAAATGAAGAAGCGGTCTATATCGTTTATGAGGAACTGGAGGCAGTCCAGGTTTTTGGTGCGGCCGCGAAATCTCCGAAGAAGGCTGCGGAATCTCTGCAGGAAACCACTTCTCTGGATGATGACGAGATCGACGAGACTGTCGAAGAACTCTTCAGGGATGGGGAGAATGATGCCCAGGGAGATGACGATCTTATTCCGAGCATGGATGGCAACCAAATCGAAGATAACTTCGCTGCCAAATGGATCACAAACGATACAGTCAATAATAACAGTGACGAACTGCTGTATGTCAGACCTGGAAACAAAGACCCTCAATCCATCCGTCTACAGATCAACTATGCCCTGTCCGGTGAACACAACTACAACGCCGGCGATATTACGATAACCATTCCTGCTTATCTGTTTACCGATCGTAACGGAAACAAGTATGGGACGGTCACCGTTCCTTATCCGGAAGATCCTTCTACGAAACAGGATTTCAACTGGAAACGGATCGGCGATCAGATCATCATCACCAATACCAAGAAAATGTCTGCAGCCACCAAGGGCTATATGCAGTTTGAATATGGCGGACTGTATCCGGAACAGATTCAGGATATGAAGGTCTCCAACGACTTTACCGCAACCATCGAAGTCGTGACCTGGAGAGGCAACATCATCGGCAGAAGGAGCAATGTCCTTAATGCCCAGATCGATACGGAAGCGAAAGTCACTTCCGCCAATAAAGGCATATATTCCTCTTCCGTTTACAGAGTTCCTGCATCTTCCATTCCGGCAAGTCAGAGAATCGATGGAGAAGAGGAATATATCGTAGCTGACTGGTATGTCTATGGCTATATTTCTGCAAACACGCAGTACACGCTGTCGTTTACGGATTCGATCCCGATGGTCGACGGACATCCGGAATACAACGGATTTGTCGTAGATTCCAACGCAAGAGATTATCTTGATGAAGACGGCACTTATCATTCCGGTACGATCTACACCGGTTCCGCAGATGGCAGAACTTCGTATTATAGCGTCAGAACGGCATATCCTGCTTCTCAGTTTGAGAAGGATACCATATATGAATTCCATAACAACGCCGTCATGACGGTGACCGAGGTCGACCCGGAAATGGCAGAGAATACCAATCCTAACGTTCAGGCAGTCGACCCCAAGCTGGTAACGACGGCTCCTTGTTCCGCCAAGATACAATGGAGCTACCGTGATCCGATCTGGATCGATCCTCAGGGACATTTCTGGGCGAACAAGATCGGTAACGATGACAAGCCGAAAGGAAACCAGACTCACACCTCGTCCAATACCTACAGCGATACGCATAAATACAGCGGAGGCTACTATGGCATCTATCCTTCCGCTTTGAACGAGATCAGAGAAGGAAAAGAAAGCGTCCAGCTGTCTTATACGGTCAATAGCCGCGGCTATCTGATGCCTTGGACCTATGATTTTGACAACCTGCCATGGGAAGAACCGTATATCCGTTCCGTAAATAATTATTTCAAACGATATCTGACTCTTACGACGACCGATACGGGCCTCAAGATCAATGGAGCGGCTTTGACGGTCTTTGATGATTATACTTATGCTTCTGTCGAGATCCTGGATCCGTACATCTATGACGGCGTACCGCAGAACGTCACGGCAGACGGCGATTATATCGCCAAATACGCCGAAGACGGCACGTTCAAGTATACGCGTAGCAGCGATCTGAGCAAAGCACCGGATATCAAGCTTCAGATTTTCCGCAACGGCGAGTGGGAAGACTATGCGACAGTCTCTTATGCGACCGGTTCGCATGTCGTGACGCTGGCAAGCGGCTCGACTACGACGAATACTGTCATTCCGGTCCCTACCGATACGGAAAGCGTCAGGACCGTCACAACATCAAACATCGCAGCGATCGACTACGATATCCGTCCGGTCGTCAAACTGAAGAACAACGCCAAGATCAAGAATCTTGTGGAACTTGCGTTCAACAAATCCAATACGCCAAGCATTTCCGTATACAACGGCGCATCGATGAACGTGGTATGCGAGGATGAAGATCTGGTTACGATTTCGGCGTCCGGATACGACTCTCTGCGTGGCTATACGACCGATACCTACGTCATTCCGAGCAAAACGGCGAAACAGACCAGAACGGATTATGAGAACCGTCTCGTGACCATTCATTACACCGCGAAAGTGGAAGAACGTTCCTACATTCCGGAAAGAAGCGTCTATATGGAAGCGGTCTCCACGAACCGTCTGCAGCACGAGACCAAAGGCGTCTGGTATGACCTTCTGCCGGTCGGCGTGACTCCTTTGACCAGCACCGTCAGACTGAGAAACACCGACACCAAGACTTATGTCTATACAGAAGAAAACTACAACGGTTCCGGCAGGACTCTGCTGATCGTGGAATGCGATCTCGGGGTTTCTCCTACGACGTACCGCAGCGGCGACAACTTCTATTTCGAAGATGTTCCTACGATCGAATTCGATGCGATCTATACGTTCGATTCCATCAAAGACTATGGCAAAAACCTGCATAACGTGATCGCCTTCGAATCAGGAAACAGCACCCTGGGTTCCATAAAGAACTATACTGGCGAACCGGATAATCCATATTCCAACAACAACGCTTCTACTGCCGGTGCTTTCGCGAACAACGATGAAAAGAACTGGATGAAGAACCTGGACAAGCAGAAAGACGATCCGAATTTCGTTTATGCCGGCGCATATCTTACGGTCGATATTCTTGCGTCTGCGCGTACTTCGCTGCAGAAAGATGTCGATGTCAACAACGAAGGTTACTTCACCACAGGCGTCTACTGGGAATACGAAGAACAGAACAAGCGCGATGTCTACGAAGGCGGCCAGTACAATTACCGTCTGGCAATGACTTCGGATACAGGTACCGTGTCGAAGGATCTGATCCTTTACGATTTCCTGGAAGAATTCTATGCCCAGACAGATGAACACGACCCGATCGATATCCGTGCGCCTAGATGGCAAGGATACTATAGAGATATCGACGTTTCGCAGATCGTCGAGGAAGGCTGTGCGCCTGTCGTTTATTTCAGCATCGAACCGAATCTGCAGATCACGACGACACCGACATCTTCCCAGGTGATTCCGGAAGTTGCCAACCTGGCAAACGAAGAGATCTGGGTCAAGGCATCGGATTATCTGGACGGACTAAGCGGTGAAGAGAAGA
>JAEEGI010018430.1_pt1 | contig 14187 bp, 8 predicted proteins | sample 8958751 | NCBI WGS metagenome assembly JAEEGI01 (sample SAMN16246545, study PRJNA631951) | gut metagenome | biome: gut microbiome; feature: rumen; material: KS-attached | host: Bos | place: Iran: Karaj | collected 2018-10
GGCATCGAAATACCAGCCGCCATCGTCGTGCGCGCCCCGCTTGGCTATCCCCTCGGCGAGCTGCGCGTTCTCAGGCATCGTGAGGTCGTGCGTCTCGTTTGTCCCGGCGGATGAAACGGCGTAGCCGGTCTGTTGCTCGCTTGCAGTGAATATGTTGGTGCATAGCGAGGCCACGGCCCCACCAAGTGTGCGCATCCCCTCGCCTATGTGGCCGCCGAGGATCTTGTCGGACCCGTAGGCCACGGCCGTCAGGACGAGGGCAAGCACGAGGCATCTCACGAGCCGCGAGGCACCGCGCCACCACGCGGCCAGGGGCGCGTAAACGCCGCGACGATGCTGGACGCGCGCAACTGCCGTCACGCCAAGCGTGGCAAGGGCAAGAATTACGAATGGAATGGCATGGGTCATCGCATTGTTTCATTTATTATTTTACCAAAAAGCAGTTTACAGCGATTGATCTATGCATTCCCCTTGACTCGGTTGTGGGTTTTGCAGAGCATTTGGCAATTCGCCTCGCTTGTATCGCCGCCCTTCGACCATGCGGTAACATGGTCGGCTTCCATCTCCTTGAAGTCGTAGATGCGCCTTGCGTTCGCGTCGTGGCAGACGGCGCACAGCGGACAGTTCGAGACGCCCGCGGTCTTCGCCTCTGCCGTCTGCCTTTCGTACGCCTTCCTCGCCGTGACCTTGTCGAACACGCGCACGTTCAGCAACCTTCTCTCGGTCTCGCCGCCGAGCACGTACTCGAATATTCCCTTTTTCGCCGTGACAAAGTCGTCGGCGTATAGCGCCTCGACGCGTTCCCAGACCTCGTCAGCGTTGTAGGCGTTGGCGTGGAAGCGCCCGTATAGGTCGCCCCATTCGAGTCCGCACATCTCGTCCTTCACGCCCTTGAAGACGCCGTCTATCCAGTCGATCACGCTGTTGAAGCAGGCGCAGAGTTCGGCGCATCCGGCGTCGCCGATGTGCTTCCCCATGTATGACTCTATGTTCGCCTTGCCGCCCGCGACCCATGAAAGCGCAGTCTCAAGGATGTCCTGGCGCTTCTCGTTCCCCTTCACATAGTTCTTCCACCGTTGCATGTTGGAATTGCCGGAGTTTGAGAACACCGCCTTGGCCGCCGTCACGAACGGGCCGGAGTAAATGGCGTTCAGCAGTTCCTGTTGCACAAGCGGCACACCGACAATGTTGATGGTCTTGAACCATTCGCGTATCTCCTCGCGCTCCCCCTCGCAGACATAGACCGTGAGCGGGGAATCGAGAAGCCTCTGGCGCCGCTCCTCGCCGAGGCCGTCGAACCACTTCGGCTTGCCGTCCGAATCGACGATGGAGAACTTGCCGCACACGAAGCGGCCGAAGCTCGTGATGCGCTGCTGTCCGTCAAGCACCTCGTAGCGCCCGTCCGCCGTCTTCACGAAGTAGAGCAGACCAAGCGGATAGCTCTTCAGCAGCGAATCAACAACGGCCACGTCACGCTTCCCGTCGGCATAGATGTAGTTGCGCTGGTATTCGGGCTGGATTGTCAGCCTCCCGCCCCAGCCGAAGAGACCTTTGGCCTCCAGCTCGTTGTAGACGAATCCGTCGCAGATGTCCGCGACGGTCAGGAACGGCTCATGCAGCAACGTTGCCTTCATCTCATTTCCTCCGGCGAATCAGAATGCGGGCATAAGCCTGCACGAACATGTCCGCGCCAATTTTGTAGTACAACTCGCCTTTTGGCGGCTCTGTCACTTTCAACGCGGGGCCGTCGTTCAGTTTCGTAACCACTGTTTCCCGGCCATCCTTCGCCACCTGTATCTGCTCTGGGTAAGATTTTGTTTTCAGCGCTGGATCTCCTGCACCGGCCTTGGCGACGCCGACAATCTCGAACTGCTCAGGGCAGTATTTGTCGAGAAACGAGATTGGCACACCCATCACGCCCTCATAGTCGCCCGGTATCGCGTCGGTAAACGGGACTTCAATTGCGTCATAGTTGTCGTACTTTCTGTACCCGACACTTCGGACCTCCTTGTGCTTGGAATGCTTGATGTTCTGCGCCATGGTCATCAGTTGCAACGGCTGGTGGCGTCGGCCGTGGTCGAGATTCGTGAACCAGCACGAGTTCCCAAGGCGGGTGTAGTCGCCTATATAGCCGAGTTTGGCCGCCTTCGCCCTGTCGGCCGGGGCGATGTCCGTTCCCTTCGGCACACGGAAAACCATGTCCGTGACAAATCCAGTCCCGCCCAACCACATCTTGTTCTCCTTGATAAGCGGGAACACCTCCTTATAGGTGATGGCGTTCATGTTGCCGATGATGAGAAGCTTTTTGCCGCCTTCCATGATCCATGCCAAAAACTCCCTGAACATCGAGAACGGCGGATTGGTCACGATGACATCGGCTTCGTCACGCAACTTGCAGACCTCCTCGCTCCTGAAGTCGCCGTCGCCCTTCAGATACTCCCACTCCAGATCATCGAAGTCGATTCGCCCGTTCTTGTTCACATCGTGGTCGAGGACGAAGATCTTCCCGCGTTCGTTCTTCGCTGTTTCGCCATTCTGCAGGGCGGCATACTCGAAGAGAACACCGTACTTAGCGGTCTTCGATTCCGGCGCGTAGCTTGTCGATATCAGCTTCTTAAGCCCCAGCCGCTCGAAGTTCTGCGCGAAGAAGAGGGTGAAGTTGCTCCATTCGGGGTCGTCGCACGGAAGGAGGACAGTCTTGCCGCGAAAGGTGTCAGCGTCATAGTCGAGGTAGGCGTTGATCTCCGCCTGAATGTCCGGCATCTGCGTGTAGAACTCGTCCTGCTTTGCCCGTTTCGCTTCGGAGAGGTTTTTGTTGGCCATCGTGCGGCTTTTCCTGTTGCGGCGGACACATCGTGGATGTGTCCCTACCAGACGCGCCCTGCGCCGTCGCGGAGACCGCCTCGCGTGCACGAAAAAAGAGCGCATTGTCTTCCATGCACTCCAGCGAAGCCCTAGCACAGGCCTGAATGAATACATGAAGCGACAATGCACCCTTGCGGGTGCATCGCCACAACACGTCGTTCATTCAAAGAAATGGTGCTAGTATTTCGCTGAAACGACTTGTTGGCGTGATGCCAAATTGTCAATTAGTGGCGCGGCGGGACGCCGCACCCCCGTCCGCCCCGCGCGTATCCACGCGAAGCGAACGAGAATAGTATAGCAAAATGCGGGGAAAGACGCGAGGCAATCCACTTTAACCCAGAGATTCCACCTGCGGGCGCGTCGTCGGCGCTGCCGCCGACGCGCCCTCAGGTGGAATCTCTGAAAAATAACATTGTGTATTGACATCAGATGAAACAAGTGCTACCATTTACGCAACGCAACCGATTGTCGGCATGCGCGACAAAAAGGAGAACTACGCCCATGAAAACCAGATTGACACTCATCGCGTCGGCCTTGGTGGCCGTCGTCTTCACGGCCAACGCCGAACTCCGCTTCTGGACGGCGGGTGACACGACAATCGACTCCGACTCCTACGTCAAGATTTTCGATGACGTCGGCACGTTCGACGGCGCGCTCAGGCTTGTCGGCTTCTCCACGGCGGATGGCGAATACGCCATCACCTCCAACAGACTCCATGTCTCGGCAACGGCGGGTAGCGCAATTGGCGAACTTCCCGCTGGCGGATACGTCCACCAGATTTCATCCGGCGCGCGCTTCGACGGCACGACGACGAAGTCCATCCGCGTCCAGCTCGCCCAGCCGAGCGGCTCCACGGCGCTCTATGCGCGGATCACGGCCGTGACGACCGCCACGGGGGACTATTCCATGATCGAAGACCTTCGTTCCTACATGAACGAAGTTGGCTCCTCCACCGATGCGGCCGACCTGGCAGCGAACGCCGTGACGAAGATCATGGTCGCCTCCGTCGCCTCCTCCTTCCTCACATGGGTAAATGGTAGCGGAACGGGCCCCGATGGCGTCACGCTCGGCGGCGGGAAACTGCTCGTCCAGTGCAATGCGGGCGGAAACGTCACCAACGTCGTGGCAAACCCTGCAGACGGCGAGGATCTGATTGTGACCGGCGACGCCATGACCTTTGGCGACGGCGCGAAGGTGACGCTGACGGCTGACGGCAACCTCTACTTCGTCAACGACGTGACGGCGGTTGGTGCCCTCGCCCTGACACGCTCGGACGAGGCATTCCTTTCCTGGACCGGCAACAACACCATCTTGAAGGGAACTTCCAACTACGATGTCAATGCGCTTCCCGGAAAGGCAAGCGTCATAGATGACTACATGTTCTACTCCGCCTTTGCCGATCCGCCTTCGGGATCGCCCATCGCCTTCCCGCGCGGCACCTATCAGCTGACTGACGTCGCTCAAAACGGCTTCCGCGCCTTGACCCTTTGGAAGAATGGGTACACATGGTCGCTCCGTCTCCAAACTGCAAAGGCTGCCAATGTGGATGTCCATCTCCGTTTGGCAACGATTGTACGCCAGCCTTATGGCGTCTATGAGCCGAGGACGGACGTTTGGGACACTTACTTCTACTACCCGAATGGTTTGCTTGACGATGCGTGGTGGTGGTTCATTAACGAGAAGAGCGGCAATACGCGCCACATCAAGGGCGGCGTTTACAAAGGGCAGGCAGGCGACGGCACTAAAGGCTACAGCGGCGTGAAACACGTCGTATGGCGTCGCAAGACCTCTTCGCTCGCGACAGTTGGCTTTGGCGGAAACGCGACGCTGGGCGGCACGGTGGACATCGCCCTTGGCGTAAAAATGGCAGTGCTGCCGAAAGCCGGCAGCACATTCGCCGCGCCGGCGTTCAGCGGCGCCGGCGACGTTGAATACCAGCGCGACGCAACGCTCTCCCAGGCGAACGGCATCGAGTATTCCTCCTACCTGACCATAGCAAACGGTGCCGTGGTCACGGTGACGGCGAACAACTCGATTCCCGCCGATGGCATTGTCAACGTGTATTCGAATAGCACCCTGTCGATCAACACAACCGGCAACGGACTTGCCGGCGGCACTGCCGAACTGTGCGTCCATCCGGGCGGCAGGTTGTTCATCGAAAAGACATCCGCCCAACATACTTTTCAAGGCGGGAAGCAATGTGTCGTGGCGGACGGCGGCACAATTTGGATCGCACATGACAAAACGTATGCGGCTGGCGGAACCTGGAAGGATTCAAGAACGTTCATGCAACTCGTCACGCTCCTGAACGGTGCGCAAATAAAGGGGTGGTATGCAAATATCGGCAACAATCAGCCCACGCAATGGATGATTGTCGGTGAAAGCCAGGCGCCTGTCCCCCCTGTCACCGTCGATGCCATCGGAGCACTTGGATGGACAAGCCAAGTCATGAATTTCTTCGTCGCCGACATTACCGGCGATAGCGCGGCGGACTGCATAGTGAACGGGGAGATTCCAGTGTTTGAAGCCGGTTCCCATGCAAACTACCGCTACTACACGACCAAGAAGGACGGCGACGGAATCCTGCGCCTCAACGGACAATGGGCGATGCGCGGCACGGTGACCGTCAACGACGGCGGCATCGTCTTCGGTGACAATGGCGGCCCGTTCCCGCTTGGAGCCGACACCCAGGTGCGCACGAGTGTTTCTGGCAAGAGGGAGTTCGTCCTCAAGAACGGCTCGACCCTCGGCAAGACGGCTGGCGCGCTGGAACTGGACGCCTTCACGGTCACCGACGGCGCGACGCTTGACCTCGGCCCCACGGCGACGATGTCGTTTGCGGATTCGAGCGCCAAGACCTGGGCGGGCACGCTCCTCATCAACGGTTTCCGTGAGAATGCCGTGCGTTTTGGCACGTCCGCCTCGGGACTGACCGCCGCGCAGGTCAATGGCATCCGCGCCGTCACGGAGACCGGCAGGCAGCGGCGGGTCGTGATCGGCTCAAACGGCTACCTTCGATTTCCAGGGTTTATCATGGTTGTGCGGTGAGATCGGCAAAATGTCGTCAAGCGAGGTCAAGGACATGTCTCTATCAGGAAAATGCTGCTCGGCGGCGCTAGCCGCCATGGCCTTGGCGGCCGAGGCGTCCTGGAATCCCGGCGAGCCGGTCGTCACCTACTGGTACGGCCCCGGATGCTGCCGCAACGGGCGCGACTACATCCCGCTCGACGACTTCTGGGCGAAACAGCTCAAGGAGGGCGGCTTCAACACTGTCTGGGCGACACGCCCCGAAGAACTGGACCTGGCGGCGCGCTACGGCTTCCGCGTCATCTACGCGCTCGACCCCGACACCGTCTGGGCCAAGTTCGACCCAGACGACGAGGTGGCAATGGCCAAGCTCGCCGCGCGCGTGGACGAAGTGAAGGCCCACCCCGCGCTCTATGTCTACCAACACTGGGACGAACCCTCTGCAGAGAAATTCCCCGCAATCTCCCGCGTGGCCGATTTCGTGCGCGCCCGCGACCCGGCGCACGCGCTCTGGATCAACCTTCTGCCAACATACGCGAAAAACTCCCAACTTGGAATCGGCGGCGAAGGAGACGAACCAAAGCGCATGGGCTTCCTCGGCGACAGGCTGTCGTCCTACTGGGAATACGTCCGCCTCTTCTGCGAGACATACCGCCCGCGACTGCTCACCTACGACCACTACCAGTTCAAGGCCAATGGCGATTCGCACAACTACTTCATGAACCTCGGCATCGCCCGTCTCCACGCCGCCGCGTTGAGAATCCCGCTCTGGAATGGCATCCAGGCCTGCAGCTGGACGCCCGGCACTGCCGCCTCCCCGCCGACGGTGCGCGTCCCGAACGTGGACGAGATGCGCTACCTGGCCATGAGCACGGCGGCCTACGGCGCGCACGGCCTCTACTGGTACGCCTACTGCCGCAAGAACCACGTGGGCTGCATCGCCGAGCTCGACGGCACCGTCGGCGAGAAATACGAGGGCCTCAAGGACGTCCACCGCGACTTCCTGGCCTACGCGACTGCGCTCCAGGGACTGAACTTCGTCGGCGCCTACTTCCAGGGCGTCCATCCGCAGGGCGGAACGCCCTACGGCCCGCAGGCGCTGCTGGAAATCACGCCGGAAACGCCCTATTCGGAATTCAAGCTCCTCGCCGACTACAAGGACACAACGCTCGTCTCACGCTTCGACGCCCCCGGCAAGCCGACGCACCTCATGGCCGTGAACTGCGACTACCGCTCCGAGCGCACAATCCACATCAAGGCGCCACGTCCAGCCGAGCGTCTCGACCCAGCAACACGCACCTGGAAGCCGGTCGGCAAGGAGTTCGACCTCGCGCTCCAACGCGGCGGCGGCGTCCTCCTCCGCCTTCAGCCCTAGGCGGCACGCCCAAAATGGACTTGGCAACGCGGCAGCACATTGCTTTTGCGTTCCGCTTTGTGTTTTGCTAGAATTGAAGTCGCAAACAACATGGAGCGCGACATGGCAAAACGGATAATACAGGAACTTACCACCGGCGTCCACGATTTCCCGACCCTGATTGGGGACAAGGAGAACAAATACGTGGACAAGACCGGCATCCTCTACGAACTGGCCCGGCGCAAGACGAACGCCCAGTATTTCATTTCGCGGCCGAGACGTTTCGGCAAGTCGCTCATGCTCTCCACGCTCCAGGCAATGTTCGAAGGCCGGAGGAACCTCTTCAAGGGGCTGACGATCTACGACCTACCGTGGGAGGGGTGGACTGCGAAGAACCGCCACCCCGTCTACAGCATCTCCATGCTGCGGGCCAATGGCGCGACATACGAGAACTTCCGCGCCGCGCTGGAGAATCTTGTGCGCGACTTGTGCGACGAGGCCGGCGTCCCATACGACCCAACGGTCGATGCGACGGTCAATTTCGGCGAGTTCCTGAAGGCCGCCGCGGCGAAATCGCCCACGAAGAAGGTCGTCGTCCTCATAGACGAATACGACGAGCCGGTCGCCGGCTTCCTCGACGACCTTCCGACGCTCAAGCTTGTCAGGAAGACGCTCCACGACTTCTACGAGAAGCTGAAGGACAACTCGAAGTCCATCCGCTTCCTAATGATGACCGGTGTGACGAAGTTGACGAAGCTCTCGGTCTTCTCCGGCCTCAACCACTTAACCGACGTTTCGATGGATCCGCGCTTTGCGACGCTTCTCGGCTACACGCCGGAGGAACTCGTCGGGACGCTACGCGCGAACGTAGAGCAGTTCGGCGCAATGAACGGCTGGGACTTCCCAACTGCAAAGGCGAAGCTGTTGGATTGGTACGATGGCTACCGCTTCTCCCCGAAGTCTGAGGCCAGGGTCTGCAACCCGGTCTCGCTCGGCAGCGCACTGGCGTCCGGCGAACTCAAGAACTACTGGGAGTCGACGGGACAGTCGACAATGATCGTAAACCGCATCAAGGCGGCGGACGAAATCCCCGCCGACATGAACGGCATTGTCGCCACCCAAACGCAACTTGACGTCTGCGACGCCGAGACGATGCCGCTTGAGGCGCTGCTTTTCCAGGGCGGCTACCTCACGATCAAGCGCGTCCGCCCGTCAGGCCGCCTTGAACTTGGCATTCCGAACGAGGAACTATCGACATCGCTTGCCGAGGGCTATGTGTCCACACTGCTTCGCTACGGCATGCCAGACTGGAACGAAAACCTTGCCGACGCCCAGGACGACTTGATTGAAAAGGGGGTGGAGTCTCTGCTCACGCGAAACCTCCGCGCCGCGTTCGCGTCCGTTCCGCACGAGTGGAAGATTGAGGACGAGCGCGAAGCGAAGCGCTACTTCCTTTTGTTCATGAAGCTCATCGGCGCCGACATCTCCGGGGAGCGACAGAGCGCCCGCGGCCGCGCCGACGCGATCCTGAAGGACAAGTCAGGCGTCTACGTTTTCGAGTTCAAATACGGAAAGTCGGCACAAGAGGCGCTCAATCAGGCGCGCACGAAGGACTACGCCGGCCCGTGGCTCGACGCCAAGCCGCCCGTCTTTCTCGTCGGCGTCAACTACGACCCCTTAAAGCGCGGCATTGACGATCCTCTCGTTGAGAAGGTATAGACGGTCTGGAATCCCGGGTAACGCCAAATGGCGGCGCTACGGCGTTACTCGTCCGGCGCTTCGCGGTTCTCGCGGCGCCACTGGAGCATGGTCTTGCCGGTTGCCTTTTTGAAGAGGAAGGCCAGGTGGCTGTCGCGCGCGAAGCCGCAGTCCATCGCGATCTCCGTCATGGAGCGACTGGTCGTGGCGAGCAGTTCCCTCACGAATTCAAGGCGCATTTTCAACACCGCCTCGCGCACGGACATCCCCAGCTTGGCGCGGAACCCCTTGTCGAGGTAGCTGCGCGAGCACCCCGCCGCCCGCGCCACTTCCGGCACCGGTACGCCGCCCTGGACGGCCTTTTCCCGGATGTAGGAAATCGCATGCCCGAAGATCGGGTCGCTCATGGCGTCGTAGCCGGTCGAGCCCCGGGTAATCACTGAAATCGGGGGTAGCGAGACGGCCCGTTCGCGCGGCGCGCGTCCGTTGATGAGGTCGTCAAGCATCTCCGCCGCGATCTGCCCGCGACGAAAACCGCCAGTGTGGATGCTTGAAAGCGCGGGTACGGTCGATTCGCAGAGAAGGGTGTCGTTATCGACCCCCAGCACGGCGATTTCCTCCGGCACCCGCAAGCCGGCGGCCTGACAGGCGTCAAGAACGAGCCGCGCCCGTCCGTCCATCGGCGCGAAGATGGCCGTCGGGCGCGGCAGAGCCTGCAGGAACTTCACCATCCTGGCGCGTTCCAGCGGCCAGCTGCGCCGCTCGCGTGCGGTGAACTTGTCATAGACTTCGCACCTGAAATCGGCGGCGGCCAGCGTCTCCGCAAAGCCGCTCCGTCTATTTGAGCTCCAGAACTTGCCGTCGGGGACATCGACGTATGCGAACGACTTGTAGCCTCGCTCCATGTAGTAGCGGGCCGCCGTGGCGCCGATCGCGTAGGAGTCGCGCCCCACCCACGGGGCGCCCTGTATCGGCCAGTCGTGCTTCAGCATCTCCGGAAACGGCTCAACGAAGACCACCGGCACGCCCAGCGCCGCCACGATCTGCGCGGTGCGGCGCGTTGTCTTCGACGTGATCACGCCGTCGATTTCGCCCTTGCTGCCGACGCCGAACTCCTGCTCGCCGATGCGGCCCTCCATGAACTTGCAGAACCACGGCCCGTGTTTGGAGGCGTAGTCCAGAATGCCGCGGAAGGTCATGCGCTGCCCCTTCAGGGCCAGCGAAAAGAGGACTGCGATGTTTTTCGGTTTCCGTGGTTTGTCCATGGTTTGTATTCTACCACACCCGCACGAAGTATTCAAACAGGAAAAAAGTTTTCCGCAATCCGTGGTATTTTTCGCGCGAACGATTCACTAGAATAGAAACTGTCGAAAGGAGAATTGCCATCCATGAAAAACATGCGTTTTACTTCCGCCTTCCGCGCCGCCGCGCTCGCCTGCGCCTTCGCCGTGCCTGCGGCGAGTTTCACCGACACCCCAGACGCCTACCTCGACTACGTCGAATCGACCGGCAGTCAATACATTGACACCGGCGTCACCGGCAAGTCCGGCACACGCATGGTCGCCGAAATGGAATGGGTCGCGAGGCCCTCCATCCAGAGCACCTTCTGCGGCGCGTCGGACGGAGGCAAATACGTGACGCCCTACACGTCGGCGGGATCGCATCAGGTTGGCTATGCGTCCCTCTCGCAGTATCAAATCCAGGATGGAGGAAAGTCCTATCCCGACATCCGCTTCCGCGTCGAGACGACGCTAGAAGCCGGATCGCAGACCATCAACGTCAGGGCGCTCGACGGTTCCGGCTACAACGGCAGCCGCACCTACAACGATGCCGCCACCGTCAATCTGGGCTGCTCGCTCTATCTCTTCGCCCGCAACGACTCCGGAACTGCGAACCAGTATTCCTCTGCGCGCATCTTTTCTCTGATGCTCTGGCAGAAAGACAGCAATGATGACTGGCAGCTCGTCCGCCACTTCCTGCCGTGCCGCAAGGACAATCGCGCCGCACTCTACGACAAGGTCGAAGGTGTCATCCACTTCCCGCAGGGCGTTGACCTCGTCGCCGGACCTGTTTTGCCACGTCCCATCGATCTCGTCGAGTGGGTGCAGTCGGACGGCGCCGATGGCGACAGGCAGCTTTACATCGACACGGGCGTTGTGGGCAAGGCCGGCGCCGGGATGACCGCCGAACTTCTCTGGCCCGTGAGGCCGTCGGTTGCAAGCACCGTCTGCGGAGCAATGGCCGATTCAACGCACCACCTCACCCTCTACACCTCCGCCGGCACCCATCAGATTGGCTACGCGAACTACTCGGCTTTCCAAGTCAACAGCGGCACGAGCGTCGCCTATGCAGGAAAGCGCTACCGCGTCACGTCGTCGCTTGCCGCAAAGGCGCAGAATCTCCGAGTCGAAGACCTGGACGGGACGGGCTACAATGGGTCGCGTTCCTTCAATGACGCCAATTCGATTGACACGGCGCAGACGCTCTACCTCTTCGCCCGCAACGACGCGGGAACACCAAACCAGTTCTCCCATGTCCGCCTCTACTCGCTGACGCTCACGAACGAACTCGGCCTCGCGCGCAACTTCCTCCCCTGCGTCGCGGATAACGGCCACGCCGGCCTCTACGACACCGTCTCCCAACGCGTCTTCTTCCCGCAGGCCGCCGTCAATGGCGCGACAGCGGAATTCAGTCTATCCACCGAGGTCGGCGCGGTGACGAACAACAGCGTCTCCACCAAGTGGCCGCGGACCCGCCCCGAATGGATCGAGGCCAACGGCACGAACGACTATGTCGATCTCGGCATCATCGCCCGCGATGGCACCCGCATGCTCGCGGAGGTGAAATGGAATGCCCTTGCAGACGCCGGCACCTTCTGCGGTGCGGCCACGAATGACACTCGCGGTCTTTTCACCACCTACCGCATCACGACGGGCGAGAACAGCAACTTCCACCGCATGGGCTACTACAATGGCTCCTCGACGCTCGGCGGTGCCCACTGCGCCCCTGTCGCCGGAGTCCGCTACCGTGTGGAAACTTCGCTCACGGACGGCGAGCAGACCATCGCGGTCAAGAAGTTCGACAACGGCGCGTGGGTCCCCGTCGGAAACGGGACACGCACGGTGAATCTCTCGTTTCCGGCGGGATTCGCAAATCTCGGCATTCCGCTCTACCTCTTCGCACGCAACTTGAACGGTGTTGCCGACGAGTTCGCCCCCGCTCGCCTCTATGCGTTCAAACTCTGGCAGGACGAGGCGCTCGTCCGCGACCTGTATCCCGTGTTCGACCCCGCCGACAACGCCCCGGCCCTTTTCGACAAGGTCTCCAAACGCTATTTCCGCGACGATGGCGGCTATCGTCTCACCGCCGGTGGCGAGACGACGCCCTTCCCCGGACAGGCCACGTTCCTCATTTTCCGTTAGCCATGCGTTTCACATCGTCAATCGCAGCACTCGCGCTGGCGGCCCTCGCCGCCAGCGCAGGAGAAGATATTAACGCAGAAAAGCAGAGAGGAGGAGAGTTGCTTTCGCTATTGGGAGATAAGGAGATTGGGAGTCTTGGAGATTGTTCAAATCTAACTCCGAACCTCCCAAACTCCCAAACTCCCGGAAGCGAAAGCAAAACTAGCTCTGCGCTTCTGCGTCTCTGCGTTGAAAAAAACGCCTGGATACTTCCACCGAATGTCGCGCGAATTGCAGGTTCCACGCTTGTCGTCGGGCTTTCTCCTGGCGCCCCGACAAACGCCGTCCATTGCGAGGCGCCGCTCGACCTCGCCGGCCTCCTTGGCGACGGCACCGGCCTCATTCTGACCATCCGCGTCCGCGCGGAGGGCGTCACGAAGCCCGCCCACAGCTGGAACGGCGTCAAGTTCATGCTCCGCTACGAAGACGCAGACACGGGCAAGACGCACTACCCCGGCGCCTCCATTCCCATCGGCACCTACGGCTGGCGCACCGTCACCAACCGCGTCAACATCCTGACGGCACCGGTGAATCCCGTCGGCGGCCGCGCCACGCTCGTCCTCGGCCTCCAGGAATCGACCGGCCGCGTCGAGTTCGACCTCGACTCGCTCCGCATCGCCTCGGAAGATGTTGGCGTCTCACGCGTGAATCAGGATTGGATAGTGCGCTATCCCGTGGAGGGTGATTTCAAAACGCTGCGCGGCTGCATGTCGCCGAATAGCCGCGCCACGACGGAAGACGACATAACCGTTTTGGCGGGCTGGGGTGCGACACTCGTCCGTTTCCAGATCGCCCGCAACTGGACGGGCGTCGACGACAACCAGGACCTCGCCGAATACGCCGCATGGGTTGACTCCCGCCTCGACAACCTCGCGGACGTCCTCGAATGGTGCGCCGCGCGCGGCATGAAGGTTTGCGTCGACCTGCACTCGCCGCCCGGAGGCAAGCGCGCCGGCGACCGCGCCATGAACATGTTCTTCGAGAAGCGCTTCGCCGACGCCTTCGTCGAAACGTGGCGACGCATCGCCACGCGCTTCAAGGGACATTCCGCCCTTTACGGCTACGACCTCATCAACGAGCCGATCCAGCGCGTTCCGGCGCCCTTCTCCTACTGGGAGCTTCAGCGCCGCGCCGCCGAGGCCATTCGCGCCATCGACCCAGACGCGCCTATTGTGGTGGAAAGCAACCTCGGATGCGTGGCCGAGTCCTACCGCTACCTCTCGCCCCTCGCCATGGACAACGTCATCTACCAGGTCCATCTCTACAAACCCTACGAATACACCCACCAGGGCGTCTGGGGCAACCCGCGCGAGGCGGACGGCCGTCCGCTCGCCTGGCCCGATCCCGCGCGCGGTTGGAACACGAACCACCTGCGCCGCGTTCTGGCGCCGGTGCGCGAATTCCAGCGGCGCCACGGTGCGCGCATCTACGTCGGCGAGTTCTCGGCCGTCTCGTGGGCCCCCGGCGCGGAGAACTACCTCCGCGACTGCATCGCCCTCTTCGCGGAATACGGCTGGGACTGGACCTACCACGCCTTCCGCGAATGGGGCGCATGGAGCGTCGAGCACGAAGCCATCGAACCCGGCCGCGCCGGCCCCTCCAACTTCCGCCCCGTGAACGACAGCGCCCGGAAACGGGCGCTGCTGGAGGGATTTGCACGGCCGCCTTCGCCGATGGCCGCCGATGGCAATCGATAGCCATCGATGGCAATCGATTAACAAAGGAGTCAAAACCATGAACAAAAATACAACTCGTCATTTGTCATTCGGCGGCCATGCCGCC
>JAEEGI010018431.1_pt1 | contig 14187 bp, 9 predicted proteins | sample 8958751 | NCBI WGS metagenome assembly JAEEGI01 (sample SAMN16246545, study PRJNA631951) | gut metagenome | biome: gut microbiome; feature: rumen; material: KS-attached | host: Bos | place: Iran: Karaj | collected 2018-10
AAGATAATTCATAAGTGTAGGCTTTGGTGTCTGTGTCTTGATAGTAAGAGTATTGCCATCAGCCTCAATAGAATCAATAGCTAAATCTCCTGCTGCACGCTCGTGAACTGCAACCAAATCCTCAATACAAGCCTTTACTGCTGCTGCATCTACAGCCTTCCCATTAGAGAATGTAACTCCGTCCTTAATTACAACTTTCCAAGTTAATTCATCAATATTTTCATAGCTTTCAGCCACCCAAGGCTCCAGTTCCATATTGTCATTAAATTTAAAAAGTGTCTCACCAATACCGTAACGAATGCAAGCCCATCCACAATATGTATCATGTGGATTAATGTTTGCCTCCTCATTTTCTGCATTAAAAGTTGTGTCACCAAATGTGAATACCTTTTTGCCATCTGCTGAAACATTTGATTCTGTAGATTCTACGTCTTTTTTTGAATCATTTGCACCACAGCCTGTAAATGCCCCTACAGTAAGTGCCATAGCTAAAACAAATGCTATCGCCTTTTTCATTCCCTTCATAAAGATTAATACTCCTTTCATTTATATGGTTCGATTATTTTGGATCTAAATAATCCCTAACCGTATCACCCAAAAGATTAAAAACTACCACCGAAATAAAAATAGCCATTCCGGGGGATAAAACTACCCAAGGATATGTCTGCAGCATGCTTCGCCCATTGCTCATCATGCTTCCCCACTCAGCTATAGGTGGCTGAGCTCCCAGTCCTAAAAAAGACAGGCCTGCCAGCTCCATCATCATAGTTCCTATGTCGAGCATAGAAGTAACCAATATTGGTCCAAATATATTTGGCAAAATATGTCTAAAGATAATCTGATATGGTTTGTCTCCCGCCAGCTTTGCTGCCTGAATAAAGGAAAGAGACTTTACTGATAATGTCTGACTCCTTGCCACTCTGGAATATTTAGGCCAGCTGATAACCGCAAGTGCTATTACAGCATTTATTATTCCTCCGCCTAAAAGAGCTGCCACTGCAAGAGCGAAAACCAGCCCTGGAAAGGCCAAAAAGAAATCAGATATACGCATTACCACTAAATCTACTTTGCCTCCAAAATAGCCACATATAACCCCTACAACGGTACCAAAAACAGTAATGATGACTACAAGTGTCAAGGTAGATAAAATGCTGGCTCTTGCGCCGATGATTACACGGGAAAACATATCACGTCCATAGGCATCCGTTCCCATTAGATGTGCCATGCTTGGCCCATTATAGCTAAGAGCCAAATCCTGCTCATATGGATCATATGGACATAACCTGTCTGCAAATATAGAAATTAGAATCAGGACTACAGCTAATATCGTAAATACGATAAGCTTTTTTTCTGGCTTTTTATTCATTGATGTTGCCCTCCAATCTGATTCTTGGGTCCAACAATCTATAAGATAAATCTGTAATCAGATTGACTGTTACATAAATGATAGCCATCCACATAACGTACGCCTGAATGATTGGATAGTCACGCATGTTGATGGCATCAACAGCCATTTTTCCAACTCCGTCCCACATAAATATGGATTCGACAATAGCGGTGCCGCCTAAAAGACTTCCTATAGATAGTGCCAGCAATGTAATGATGGTAACAAGGCACTCTCGCATTACACTTTTCCAAAGAATCACAGAGAACCTGACGCCTCTGGATTTTGCCCCTAAAATATAGTCCTTACTAAGTTCATCCAAAACAGTAGCACGAACCTGTCTTAGGTATTTTGCACTCATTGCGATTGCAAGTGTAATGGTAGGCATTGCTACACCGGTAATACTCAAATCCTTTGAAATAATTGGAAATAATCCCAGTCTTATTCCAAGAAGATACATCAATACCAAAGAGACAAAAAAATTAGGCATACTGTTTCCAACAAAGCTAATAAATCTAATAATGTAATCTATTATTCTGTTTTTATTTACAGCCGAAATTATTCCAAGTGGAATGGATATTATGATAGTTAGCAAAATAGATGTAACTGTAAGAAATAATGTAGCTGGTAGCTTTGAAATAAATGTTTCAAAAACATCCCTGCCAGAAACATAGCTAACACCCATGTCTCCATGCAAAAGATTCCCAAGCCACACAAAATATTGAACTAAAAATGGTTTATCAAGTCCTAACTCTGCCTTAGCCGCCTGAAGCTGTGCTTCAGAAACTACCTGTCCTGTGTTTAGCATTTTCTGCTCCACTACATCAGAACCAGCCAATCTCATCATTGCAAATGAAAGCAAGGTGATGGCAAACAGTATTGGAATTAACTGCAAAATACGTTTTATGCTATATCTCAAAAGAATACCTCTCTATTTTCCTTCTTGTAAAACTTAATTTTACATTCCAGTTTCCTTGCAATCAAGCCATCCGGCTCCTATGATTTATTCAAAAAAAGACTATTGGTATTCCTGTATGGAATATCAATAGTCTTTAGGGCGTCCAAATATAGTAGGGAGTATGGGGTACGAACCTACTATATTAGACTTTTATATGGTTTTATAGCATTAGGAAAATAGACTACGGAAGAAATCTGCAATAGCCTTGAAGAAGTTTACAATAGCTGCCCAGAAGCCAGCCTTCTCTTCTGGCTGCTCTGTTTCTTCTGGTTCTTCTTCTGCGGCTGGCTCCTCTACAACCTCTTCTGCTGCCTTTGGAGCTTCTTCATCTTCGATTTCTGTTTCTGCTTCTTCAGCTTCTGCCTCCTCTGATTCCTCCTCAGATTCAGCTGCCTGAGCTACCTTTGTGTTGCTCTTTGTCTTTCCTGAATCAGTCTTCTTTGCCTGTGGCTTAGCCTCAACCTTTCCTGTAGTAGGAACCTGCGCATCAGCAATTACAGTCTCTGGTGTTGGTGCAGGAGCAACAGTAGTACTTGATGAACGGCTTGATGAACTACCTGATGAACTGCCTGATGAACTTCCAGATGACGAACCACTCTGGCTAGGCCTTGGTGCTGGCTTAACCTCTGGTGTAGAAGATTCGCCTGATGGCTGTGGTGCAGGTGCTTCTACTTCGATTAATTCAATATCATCTATAAATACATCATGCTTTTCTGTGATTCTGATTCCATCAACTGAACCCATAGTGATGTTAAATCTTGTGTTTGTATCAGTTTCACTTTCCATTGTGAATGTGTTTGTAAATGTCTTCCACTCTGGACCAATTTCTACTGAACCTGTACCACTATAGTTTGTCCAGTTTCCTTCAAACTCCTGTAAAGAGTACTTGATAACTCTATCTATAGATGATTTAGCCTTAAATGATACTGTATAAGTTTTTCCCTTTTCAAGTGTTACACCATCCTGATTAAGCTGAATATACCAGCAGTTATCATCTGTATCTGCCACTGTATCATCAATAGTGATTGCAAATGTATTGTCATTGCCATTCATATTATCGATTACGTAATTCGCATTTACGGAATCATAAATGTATGGGCTAAAGCCTGCAAGGCCAGCATTAAACGAGCCATTCTTAATAAGAGCTGCCTCTGTTAAGAATACATTATCAACATAATATGTTCCTGGCTTTGTAAAGAGAAGCTCTACACTTGACTCCTCACGGCTTAAGTTCTTTTCTACAACAATCTTTTTAGCAAAATGCTTTGAATTCTCTGTAAGCTCTGGTGTAAATGTATGACCTGCTGCATTTACTGTGATTCCATCCTTAGAACCATCTTCTGTATATGCATCAAAACTAATTTCATACTGGCCAGCTACAAGTGGAGAAAGCTCTCCCTGGCTTACCTTAACAGGCTTCTTTGCTGATGTGCCCTTGGGTGCTACCACCTTAAGAACACGTGAATTCTTCTTATTAGTAACTGAAACGGCTGACTTGTCCTTGTCATCAATGTCCCAGTAGCCAAGTCTGCCTTCGCCCTGGTCAAATCCACCATTGTAGATATAGTTTCCATCAGGACGGATTTCCTTTAAATTCTCATCAGCTACTGTCTCACCTGACTTATGTACAAGCTTTACATTTGAAATTGTAACAGCTGCTGTTGACTTCTGCTTTCCAAGATTAAACTCAAGAGCTGTGTTAGGATCTGTCTTATCATTCATTGTAAATGTGTATGTATAAGACTTCTTTTCTGTACCAACCTTAACTGATGTATCCTGCATATATCTGGTCCATCCTCTGTCTGGACCTTCAACATCCACTATAATATCTCTATCCTCATCAGCTACTGCATCGAAAGTAAGCTCGTACTCCCAGCCTTTGTACATAGGAATTCCAGCTTGCTTAAGCTGTACACTGTGATTCTGTGAGCCTGCTGCTGATGGCTCAATCTTGATTTTGTTATCTGCTACTTTGTATGTAGTTTCCTTAGCATCGCTTTCAAGGTGAAGAACCCAATTGTCCTTATCAGCATCCTCTGCCCCATCAATAGCGATGTCCTTTGCAAAGTCTCCATTGATTACGAAATTTCCATCTTCATCTGGCTCTCTAAACTTTACTGGTTCCTTTTCAGGACGCTTAGCTTTTGCCTCTTCCTTTTCGTACTCTTCCTCGGACTTCTGATATACACGAACATAATCTACATCATAGCTGTCATCATTCATATGTCCATATACGTCATCATCTGGATATCCTACCCAGCTACCACCTACCGCAAGGTTTAAGATAACGTAGAAATTCTGATCAAATGGGGCTGGATATGTGAGCTGGCTTGCATCATCTGCGCCTGTGTACCAATCGCTTGTAGTGTAAACCTGCTCATCATCCACGAACCATGTAATCTTTCCTGGCTCCCAATCCATTCTGAAAACATGATATTCGTCAGCGAAGTCATTCTCCCTTAATGTCTTGCTGCCCTGATTCTCCTTATGACCACTTCCCGCACTGTAGCCATAATGAATTGTATGATAAGACTTTGATGTGTCCTGACCCATTACTTCCATAATGTCGATCTCGCCACATTTTGGCCACTGGCCATAAAGTCCCTCATCTGTTGCCATAAGCCAGAAAGCTGGAAGGTATCCTTTTCCTGCTGGAACCTTTGCTCTGGCCTCAAATCTACCATATGTAAAGTCGTGCTTGTTTTGTGTTGTGATACGACCTGATGTGATTTCTCTCTTACCTGATGAAGAAGAGCCTCCTGAAATAGCGGAACCTTCGATTGTAGCTGTTGCTCCGCCATACCATGCCCATCCTTTTTCTGGATCAAGTACACTTACCTCAATGCCTCTGTCAGCATTTGCTACAGCATCTGCTGAGAACTTATAATGATGTCCCTGCTGCAATTTAATGCCTGTCTGCTGCAACTGAATATTCCAGTTAGCATCACCTGAATCTTCAATATTAATAACGGCCTTTCCATCCTCAAATGAGTATGAACCCTTTCCTGGAGCACTAATGCCACAGCTCCAACCACCGTTTTCAAAATTTCTATCTGTAAAAATCTGTGTATCATCTTCTGTATCTACAAGAGATAAGTTAGAGAGCTTTACAGTTGCCTGTGCAACACCTGCATCTCCCAAAGAATCGATTTTACCAAAGTTTAACTGAACAGCAATAGTGTCTGAATCTTCTGCATCAAAACTAAAATCAAACGAAACATTTGTTACCTTCTCCTCTACTTGTGCATCATTGTCATCTGTTGATTCTGTCTCTGTAACGTGTGGCTTTAGAGATAGCTTGCCATCTTTTACCTGAATATTCCCCTCATCAAGACTAGTGTAGCGTTGTAACTCTGAATTAACCCATCCTGGCTCGTGCTGCTCCACGTTCCAATCTGATGTGTTAAGTGATTCCCCATCGAACTCGTCATTCCAAACAAGACTATAACCTTCGTCGGAATACTTATTCGCGAAGCCCTCACTACTTTTGGCCTGTACAATAGCTGGCACACTTGTAACCGCAAGTGAGGCTGTCATTGCCATAGCCAGGGCGTTGAACCATTTTCCCTTTTTCATATTATTTCTCCTTTCGTAGGCCATAGGCCTCCTGAACTATACATATAGATTAGGAAAATGATTGTCAGATTTATATCGAAAAACAACATTTTTTATCAAATCCATTCAAAGCATTTTTCACAAAAATAAAGACCTGTGGCTATGCAAAATAGCCACAGGCCGATTTTTATTCAGCAATTTTATTAAATTCCACAATAGCCTTAAACAAATCTCCATCAATAGCAAGCTTTAATGTGCCTCCCATTGCCTCTGTAAGACTACGAGCGATGGAAAGTCCAAGGCCATTACCTTCTGTATAGCGGGATTTATCCCCACGGACAAACCTTTCCATTAATTCATCAGCGGAGATATTAAGCTCTTCTTTTGATGTGTTTCTGAAAACAAAGCGAAGCTTATTCTCATCCTGCTCTAAATCAACATAAGCCCTAGTGCCTGGCTGAGCATACTTTACAATATTGCTCATAAGATTATCGAAAACTCTCCATAAATATCTGTTGTCAGCCTTAAGATAAACATCTTTTTCGGGAAGGTTTGCTACAACGCTTATATTATTTGCCTCAAGTCTATCTGAAAACTCTCCAAGTGACTGATTCAAAAGGACCACAGCATTTACAGTTTCAATATTGAAATTAATATTTCCACTTGAAACCTTTGAAGCCTCAATCAAATCCTCAATAAGCTTTTTCAATCTCTTAGACTGTCTATCAAGCACCTCAAGATATTCTTTAGCTTTTGCATTTTCAATTTCTTCTTTTTCAAGCAAATCTACATAATTAATTATAGAAGTAAGAGGAGTCTTAATATCATGAGAAACATTTGTGATAAGCTCTGTCTTCATTCGCTCACTCTTTGTACGCTCTTCCAACGCCACTGAGATACCTGACTGAATATCATTCATAGCTTTTGCATGTTCTTCAAGGAAAAGCGGCATTCCCTTTACATCCACGTGAACATCAGTATTTCCTTTAGCTAACGCAAGGGCTGCTCCTTTTACTTTTGCATAGTTTTTTAAAAGGATATGCAAAGCAATTCCAAAAAGAACTTTTTCTATAAACCAAAGGAATAAAATATCCTCCGCATTAAAAGCCATAATTCCAAACCACTCTATGAATACAAGGATTGCAAATATAGCCCAGATTCTATAAGTCCACTTTATTGTGGAGCGTATATATTTTGTTTCTCTACTTAAAATGTTTAGCCATTTTTTTAATACCCCAATTAATTTATGTAGTAAGCTATTTTTCCATACCTGGTGAAGCTTTACATTTACTGAAATGTTTGATAGCCAGATGAAACCTGCTGCAAATCCTATTATCATCATGCTAACCATTCCAGTGATTGTGATTATTGGCGAATACTCCCTAATCTTATAAATAAATAACACAAAGCCTGACAATGAAAGTGTTACGATTGTAAACATCAATACGAAGGCTAAATCTGTAGGAATCTTATCCGTTAATGAAGCTGTAATTTCTGTCTCGCCTTTCCTATGTCCTGCTGCACGAATAAAAAGTATCAGAGTAACCCAAAACAGAACAAAGGAAAATATAGCAACAAACGGAATAATGATTTCCAATGTATTAGCCACTGCTATAAATGCTTTTGCCTGACCATAGAAATCGTTTGTGTAGGTATTTGACGAAAGTTTCTCTTCATTAGGAAAGCATACAAGTGTATATTGCTTTGCACTTATATCAGGCAGATAAATTCCAACCTTGGAAATCTCTTCCAGGTATGCTTCATCCATACTCTTATCGCTAGTAAGCTGCTTATGTATTGGAGATAAATCTGCTACATTTTTCAAATTTAGAACTCCATATGTTCCACCAGGAGTCTGCAGGGTTAGCGAATACTTATCCACAGTATTTGATAATGGCATAAATCCTACATCGTTTATATACAACAACTTATCAGCGTCATCACCGGATGCGTTTGGAATCAATGTTTCTGCTGAATCAGCAGACTCCATTAATTCTTCATCCTGTACTGTATCTTCAAGTAACTTTTTATTAGATTCTATATCAGGTTTGTTATTCGCCCAGATTTTTTCATAAATTAAATTTGTATTGTAAGTTCCTGAATCATCAGATCCGCTTGAATAATTATAATTTCCTTCATTTAATGTATAAAAATGATCATTTGCATATATGTATGCTGTCTGATCTACTAAATCATAACCTATGCCATCTACGCTAAATTCCTTGTACATTGGCTCGTTTCTAGTGTCCATGCTATTTGTTGAAAACAAATCGAAAAGCTTTGGACTTGTAATAAAAGTTGTATCATCACTTATAGAGTAGTGACCAACATATGCATTTTTAGGAACTTCCACATTATTAAAGTTTTTATAAATGTAATTTTGATCCTTATTAAGATAGGTTTCCCTGCTTCCTTCAATCACCCCATAGTAGCAGTTGGTTGTATCTATTCCCTGGGGCTTAAAATCCTTTGATGAAAAAATCGTAGGAGCATAGCTATCCCCTGCATATTGATATATTTCATCCTTAAATCTGTCTGTATCACTATCGTACAATCCCAGCTCGCCTAATATGAGACCAAGCACTGCACTAATCACAAAAAGTACCGCAAAAACAGAACTACATATGGCAAGAATTAATCTCCTGGAACTTCTATAAAATATTTTCATCTCATCCTCCAAAGGCTCAGCCTTCAAATTTATACCCGTGCCCCCAGACAGCCTTTAAGTGTCTAGGATTTGCACTATCATATTCCAATTTTTCTCTGAGATGTCGGATATGAACTGCTACGGTACTTTCTGCTCCAAGTCCTGTCTCATTCCAGACACTCTCATAAATGTCGCGTGGGGAGAGAACTTCACCCTTGTGGGTCATAAGTAGCTTTAAAATGTCATATTCTAATGGAGTGAGTGATACCGGATTTCCATCCAATGTTACTTCTTTTGACTTATCGTTTAACTCAATGCCGCCTATGGAAATAGTATTCGTATTTACGATATTATCATTGTTCTGTGAGCCAAGCATAGTGTATCTGCGAAGCTGAGACTTCACTCTTGCCATAAGCTCTACAGGATTAAATGGCTTTGTCACATAATCATCAGCTCCCACAGTAAGGCCAATCACCTTATCAGCATCCTCGCTTTTTGCTGTGAGCATTATGATAGGTACATTGGAAGTCTTTCTGATTTCTGCCATAGCAGCTATGCCATCCATCTCTGGCATCATCACATCCATAAGGATAAGCTGCATATCTTTTCCACTTGGCCCTGCCATAATGTCCACAGCCTCTCTTCCGTTTGATGCTGCAGTGACATTCATACCTTCACTTTCAAGGTAAATGCGAAGGGCAGAAATAATATCTTTTTCATCATCACATATTAGAATATTGTTCATTTTTTCTCCCGATTCCTTTTGGGATTAAGTGTGGCAAAGTAGCCTGCCAACTTGAATTCCATTATGATTAATCACAAATTCATTGTAATGGTTATTATTTTAAGTTCCAAGTATGTAAATCTTTAAGATTTGTTTAAGAAAAATGTAAATTAGGATCTTTCATATCCTCTATATTGCTGAGAAAATCCATCCGAATATTGGCGAAAGCACAATCATAATCACTGAAAATGTAAATGAATTAATGGACATCAGTGTAGCTCTTTGATCTGATGGTACCATATCATTTAATACCACATCTGTGCGTACCTCTAGGAAATTATCAAAGAATGCACCTATGAATCCACCAATAATTATTAACCAAACATTTCCTGTAAATATAGATGCAAAAGCTAAAAGTACGCCCAAGATACTCACACTTCCGATAAGCATATATCTAAGCTTTGAGAAATACTGAATCACCTTCGCACCAAGTGCTGCTCCTAATCCCATAATGAGGAGGGCAGGCCCAAGCCATATTTTAGGTAGACCAAATTCAGGAAGCTTCGCCTGCAAAAAAAACAATATAAGGATGGATATAGCACCTGTAAGCGCATTGAAAAAGATTATAAATCTGGCTTTTCTATTATTCTTTATAAATCTGGTGCTCTCCACTGCAACTTCTTTAAATCTACCAATTACACTTTTCTTTTGATTTAAATTTGTTTTGATTTCAAAGAAGGTACCGGCAATTCCTACGCAAATAATAGCAAGTATGATATCCACCAAATTTGCCTTCTTATACCCTAGCATTAGTGCTACACCTATTAGCAAGGTTCCTGTGGAGCTGAAAATCTGATAAATCATCAAATCGTTTGAGGCAAATTTCTGATATTCATCCTCTATCCCTGCTTCCTTTAGGCTGTCGTATGCCAGTGCTTCCCTTGTACCAGAAGCCAGATTATAGCTAAGTGCACTAAAAATCATAGTGACCGCTATACCAACAAAAGACCTTGATAATATCATAAATGTAGAAGAAATAATGGTCATAATACTGCTTAGTATCATTATCTTTTTTCTTCCGAAGACATCTGCCAATGCCCCTGATGGGATTTCAAAAATCATGCTTGCCACATGGAAAATGCTTTCTGCAAAACCTATTTCTACTGTGCTAAATCCTCTGGCTGCCAAAAGAGCCACCCAGGCTGCACCACCTATCATTAGACCACCTAGGCTATCTATTAAATATAATTTTCTAATCTGCTTTCTTGCTTTATTTTTATCCATAAAAAATTCCATAAAAAAATCTCCTTAATCGTTTGTTTTAACAAAATTAAGGAGATAGTGTACTATATATATCAATTCAGACACAAATTCGCAAAATCGCTGCTTCACAGCTTTACTTTTGCACCGAATTGCCTAAAAAAGAGCGCACTATCCCCGTAAACAGCTAAAATCGAACCTTTCATAAGATGAATGTTAGTTGTTTTCCAGGTCATTCATGTGCTCCTTTCAATCAAAATAGTCTTGTTTAGTATATATGTTATAAAATCATCAGTCAATACAAACTGTTGATTTTATAAATTCTGTTCCTTTAGCATTTTAAGTGCCCTGTGAGATATAAGAGTTTCTTCTGTCATTACAAGAAGCTCATTCCTTGATATCCATCTGTAATTAATAGTCTCGCCTTCCTGCAGCCTAATTGAATCCTTAGGGCATTCAGTCTGACACAAATATATTACATATATGGAATGATTTTTATCCTGAGCCGTTCTACCCACTTCTACAAGATTTCCTATTATTCCAGTTTCTTCCTTAAGTTCTCTAATTGCAGCTTCTTCAGGATCTTCTCCCTGTAGCGCAGATCCCCCAGCTGAAAGCTCCCACAGACCACCATGCGTTTTCCCCTGGTCTCTTTGCATTATCAGGTAACTTCCATCTACATGCCTTACGATAATATCGCAAACCAAATGATAGATATTGTCGGGAATATGCTGACCTCTTACAAGTGACATTCCTTCGATTCTTGTAAAATCTTTATTATAGGCATCCCAAATTTCTGCCATAAAAACTCCTTATCTTAATATTTCATCAATGGTCGATACTGTGCTAAAACTTCCTGTATGAGTAGAGATTATGTCCTTCATGACCGGAAGCTCAAAATAACTTATATAACATATTAGCGTATTGTTTTCTCCCGCTATGGCACCTCTAGAATCCATTATAGTAACTGTTTTATTTAATTGCCTCTTTATGTCTGCAATTATACCATCTGGATCCTGAGTAATAATTGTAACCTGCTTTATAGATTCGAAGTGATCTGTATAGTGATCAATTATAGCAGTGGCTACTACATAAACTAGCAAACTAAGAAGCGCTGCATTAACATCAATTACAATAAATACAGTAGCATAAACAAGTGCATTAAATGCCAGAAGTACAGGCGTCATGCTATAGTTTCGTCCTGTTTTATCAGATAGTTTTTTTACTATGATATTTGCAAGAATTTCCGAACCATCGATGCAGCCTCCATTTCGTAATATAAGCGATAATCCTGCTCCTAGAATAGCTCCACCAAATGCTACAGCTAAAAAATGTTCTGTATTAAGCTCGAAGGGAACCTTCTCAAAAAAATCCAATCCAGCTGTATAAAAAATAGAACCTATTGCTGCTTTTAAGGTAAACTTTTTCCCGAGAAATATAAATCCAGCAAGAATAAATGGGAGGAAAACTATTATTACACAAACTGACAAATCGATTCTTGTAAGCTTGCTTAATATGATAGCCACACCTGCTGTACCATAATCGATTGCATCATTTGGTAATAATATTAATGCAACAGAAAAGCTGGCCATAATAGCGCCTATAATTATAAAAATATATGATAGAAAACCTTGTGTTTTTTTCATTGCTTCACCCTATTTCATATATTTACAATTACTCCTGCTTGACTGTATTACCTTTGATAAAAATTAATACAAAATTAAGTGTATGTCAATTATAACAATCTATAGCGCATAGTTTGTTTATTTTCTGTGAACAAAAAAAGACACCGAAGTGTCCTTTTCTTGCTGAAATATCTGCATAAATTTAATTAGAAGAATGTTTAAAATACCTTATCATATAAGGCTTCATAATCTGCTTCAGTTATTTCATTATCATCCTGATAATAAGTCTTTACTCCTGTATCTTCCCAATCTTCCCATCCAAATTTGAATGAGTCTACAACTTTTAAGTCACCATTAAACTTGGTTAATTCGTATGTACATCTTCCAGCATGAGTTGTATCACTATGTACTATCCAATATGCTCCATCATACTGAGTGTAAGAACACATTGCTGCAGTACCTTCGCCCTGAGCAAAGCAAACTACCTTGCCATCTTTGCAATCGAAGCACATGTCTCCATAAAAAGCGCTTTCAAGTACGAATTCAACCTCTCCATCATTATCTAAGTCTACAGGCTCAAGCTTTTTAACTGCTATAGTAGGATCTAAATCCTCTTCTGGAGTAGTCTCCTCTAATTGAAAACTAGTATTGTCCATAGTCCAGGTTGTATCATCATAATATGAACGAGCCTCTGCAGTAATCTTTCCATCACAGAATGCCTGGAATAATTCCTCTGGAGACATATCATTTACGTCTTTTTGCTCATCCTTATTTACGGTATTTTCAGATTCTGAAGTAGCTACATCTTCAGTCTTTGCTGATTCATTTTCATTATTTTCAACAGTACTGATTTCATTTTCACTATTATCTAACGTATTGTTTTTAAGCACAAACCATGCACCACATCCAACTACTAAAATCAATGCTACTACTATTGTAATAATTGATATTATTCTTTTATTTCTTCTTTTCATAATTGCTAAATTACACTCCTATCATACAAATCTTACTATAGTATTATAAATCTTTCCTATCTCTCTTCAACCTAATTTTAGACTTCTTAAGAAACAAATATTAATGTTCAATAAAAAAAAGAGATAGGAAATTACCTATCTCTTCTCTAATAAGCGTGCGCGAGAGGATTCGAACCCCCGACACCTTGGTCCGTAGCCAAGTGCTCTATCCAGCTGAGCTACGCACACACATTATTAAATTTACTCCTAAGAGTAATGCCGTAGACCGGAATCGAACCGGTACGATGTCGCCACCACGGGATTTTAAGTCCCGCGCGTCTGCCAGTTCCGCCACTACGGCATACGCATGCTTTTTTCTGAATGAAATGAAAGAAAAAAGTATGCTAGTAAATCGCTTGCGATTTACATCTAATGGGACCTACAGGGCTCGAACCTGTGACCCCCTGCTTGTAAGGCAGATGCTCTCCCAGCTGAGCTAAGATCCCATAATAATAAAGAACTGGAAACGACCCCAGAGGGACTTGAACCCTCGACCTCCGCCGTGACAGGGCGGCGCTCTAACCAACTGAGCCATGAGGCCATATTAAAATATAAGAAAGTGGACCCTCAGGGACTCGAACCCTGGACCGACCGGTTATGAGCCGGTTGCTCTAACCAACTGAGCTAAAGGTCCATAACCTATTTTTAATAAAAGCCGATGATCGGACTCGAACCGATAACCTGCTGATTACAAATCAGCTGCTCTGCCAATTGAGCCACATCGGCATATTAAATGACTCCGACGGGAATCGAACCCGTGTTACCGCCGTGAAAGGGCGATGTCTTAACCGCTTGACCACGGAGCCAAACTAACAACTCCTTGGTTGTTATTAGGATAAAAGTGGAGACGGAGAGATTCGAACTCTTGACCCCCTGCTTGCAAGGCAGGTGCTCTCCCAACTGAGCTACGCCCCCATGGGTTGAATGTTTTATAAAAATAGCAAGCATGTCCTAGTATTGGGTTGTGCTTGCTACTGCTCAATAGCAACCTCAAAACTTCATACAGATTACAATAATTATT
>JAEEGI010018433.1_pt1 | contig 14186 bp, 18 predicted proteins | sample 8958751 | NCBI WGS metagenome assembly JAEEGI01 (sample SAMN16246545, study PRJNA631951) | gut metagenome | biome: gut microbiome; feature: rumen; material: KS-attached | host: Bos | place: Iran: Karaj | collected 2018-10
ATAAAGTCATTAGTCCAATATTACAATAATTTAGTCCTCTTTCGCCCCGAACCTTACTGTGGCACAAGCTCATTTACGCCAAAAAGCTGCTGAAAAGCAAGAAAAATAAAGGGCTTTAGAGCAATCTGAAACAACAAAATATTTAATAAAAATTATATAAATAATTTAAAAGATCAAAATATTATCTATTTTGGTCTTTTTTTTGTAAAAAAATATGAAATTATGCGATGAAAAATTGTTTGAAAAATTATGCGATATTATACCGCAAATAAATCAAAAAGCATTATAAGTATTAAAATAGAATCAAGGTCATGTATCTTGATTCTTTCATTAGATATGCGAGAGGAGGAATAATATGAATTATGTATATCTAAAACCAGAACTTGAAAATCTTTCCCAAGGATCAAGAATCTCTTTTGCAAGACAAATGAGAAGAATGACACAAGATGAAGTTTCAGAAAAATTAGGATTAACTGGAGAATGTAAAAGAAGAAGCATGACTCGTTATGAAAGAGGTGATAGAATTCCAAAAGAGGATAGACTTTTAGAAATAGCTAATATCTTAAATGTTAATGTTAAATGTTTAAAAGAATATGACTTTAGAAATGATGAAGATATGATGTATATGCTTCTATGGATGGAAGAAATGTATCCAAGAATGAATGTTGATTTTGGATTTGGAGATTATTTTCCAAATAAAAGAAGTAAAAGAATTCAAAAGTTTATCAATGAGTGGAATGAAATGAGACAAAAAAGATTTGCACATGAAATAACATATGATGAATATATTGAATGGAAATTTCAATATGAATTTAAAGAAGGAGAGGAAGATGAAGAAAATTGTTAAACTGGAACTATATAATATAGATCCATTTGAGAATCATCCATTTATGGTAAAGAAAGATGATTCATTTCAAGAGTTAAAAGAAAGTATAAAAGAAAATGGATTATTAGAGCCATTAGTAGTTAGATCTAAAAAGTATGGTAGGTATGAACTTATATCTGGTCATAGAAGAAAACTAGCATTAGAACTTAATGGTATAAAAGAAGCTGATTGTTATGTAGAAGATCTAACAGATGATGAAGCAATAATTAAGATGGTTGATTCAAACATTCATAGAACATTAATATTACCATCTGAAAAAGCTTTTGCCTATAAAATGAAATTAGAGGCAATTAAGCACCAAGGTAAAAAAAAGCAACTTCTACACAAAGTGTGTCGAAGTTATCAGCTAGTAGAGTTGGTAAAGCAAATAATGATTCTAGAGAAAAAGTTAGAAGGTACATAAGACTAACTGAGTTAATACCAGAATTATTAAAATTAGTCGATGATGCTTATTTATGTGATAGAAGAACTTCTTTAGCATTAGGTATAACTACAGCAGTTGAATTATCATATTTATCAAAAGATATACAAAAACTAATTTGGGCAACTATTGATTATGAGCAGACAGTTCCTAATAGAGCCCAAGCATTAAGAATTAGAAATCTAGCTGAAAGGAAGAAATTAAATTTTGATATTTTAGAAAAAATACTATGTGAACAAAAAGGAAATCAACATGATAGGATATTTTTTAACAAGCAAAGAATAGAAGAAGTATTACCGCCTGAATTATTAAAAAGAGACAAGAGATATATTGAGCAATATGTAATTGAAGCTATAAAAAAATTTAATAATAAAGCAAATAAATCAGGACATTTTGACGGAATGAAATAATGGTAGTATAATGATTTTAGGAGGAATCAACTATGACAAAATCTAATATAAAAATTGATTTAAGTGGCTTAAAAAATCTACAAAATAAACTAAAAAAATATGAAAATCAAACTAACATAACATTACCTTATACGAATGAACAATGGGAAAAAATGACTGAATTTGAAAAGCAACAAGCAAAAGAGCAAGCAATTAACGAATATAAGGATAAAATAATAAAGGATATAAATAAGTGATAAAATATATGTTTGCATTTGATGAAGATAATAATTTAAGATTATGTAAGAATTTGGGAATATTTTATCAAGAAAATGTTAAAATAACATACGATGATATTGAATCTACTTTAGAATTATTTACTCTTTGTTTTTGCATTAAAACTAAAGAATTTTGGAAAATTAAGTGCGTTGATTTACCAAAAAGATTGCATAATAGATATCAAAATGTTAGGGCAAGTGATGACTTAAAAAAAGAATTAGAAAGTATTGGAATTCATAATTATAAAGATATAAGCCCTTTAGTAGATAATTATGTTGAATATTTAGATCAATTAGAAATCAAAAAGTATAGATTAAAAAATAGTAATGAAAATCAAAGCTATTATCAAAAATTATTGAGGATTCAAAAAGATTTATTAAATTCAAAAGATAATATTAAAAAATTGGAAAAAAAATAATTGTTTCATATAAATAAAATATAAAAAAATCGTTTATGTTACAAAACTATAATTGACAATAAATTTAAATAATGATATTCTTTAATTACATCTTATAAAGAGTGATGGAGGGACTAGCCCTATGAAGTCACACCAACCTATTAAATTAGGTGGTAATGCTAGAACTATAAGATAACTTTTTACTCAAGAGTTATCTTGAGTATTTTTTATTGGATGTAGAAAGGAGAATAATTATGAGTAATGAATGTTTTATTAAACCAAATTCAAAAAACTATATCGGTCTAACTATTGGTAATCTGTGTATTAAATATTTACGAAATCAACAAATGTATTTGTTAGAGAAAATCGATGGTACCATATTTGATGAAACTAGTGAAAGTATTGAAACTATCAATCATGATAATAATAGAATAAGATTATCATTTGAAGAAACAATTGGATATATGGTTGAATGCTTTATTCCACTACAAACAAATGAAGAAAGTAAAATGTTTGATACTGTTTATTGGAAATATAATGAAGATCAAACTAAAATATATATACAACCTGTTTTAGACTATAGTAATTGTAATGAAGTTTTAAAGGTTATTCAATTGCCGGATGGACAACAATTAGAAGTAAAACCTTTAAGAAAAATCAAAGCTATAAATCAAGCAAATAAACAATAGGATTTACTATTGTTTATTTTTATTCTAAATAAATACCATGTCTAAAAAAATATAGATGATTATGTGCATATTAAAAATAAAAAGCTAACAAGTGATGAAAGGTTTATTGTTGAAATATATGAAAAAATCAAAAAATACAATAAAACAAATTAAATAAAAAAATCTTATCATTTAATGTTATAATAATATTAATTATGCTTGAGGTGATAAGATGAATATACTTATAGTATTAATAATATGTGCAGCATTATTTGGTGCAATTGGACAATATATAGATAAAAAATTAGTTAATATGGGGATAAGTAAAAAAGATCAACACTTAAACAAGCTATTGGTGTAATTTTAATAGTAATTGGTATATTCTTGATAAAATAATGATTAGGAGGAAAAGAAAATGATTTTAAAACAAGATATAGATACAGCTTTTATTTATTATAATATTGATGAAAATTATAAGGATAGATGTTATCAATGTATGCACAATATAAATAGCAATAAATCATTTTTGGATGCCTTTAATAAAATTAATAATATATTAAATAATTCTGATTTTAAAGATATTAAAGAATTATGGATGTATAAAGATGTTAATGTACTATTTTGTGATGGTATAGATCCATTTATTACTAACTTAATTATATTATTAAGTTATAATACTAGTGAGGAATATTTAAAAAAATATAATTTAGATATTGAACAAATAAATATAAATAAAAATAGAATTAAGGAATGCTTTGAAAGTGATTTAATTAATAGAAAATATGATAGTGTTAGAATTTCACAAATGTTATGGGCTTTTTATTTTGTTAGAGTAAGAATAATTGAAATAGGAAGACTACAATATGAATTATTAGAAACAAATAAAGATAATTCAATTATTAAAATACATATTCCAAGTGGAAGTAAATTAGATTTTGATAAAGTAATTAACTCTATTAATTTATCAAAAAGAGTATTAAAAGAAATATATCAAATCGATAATATGGTTTATAAATGCAATTCTTGGTCATTAAGTAATGAGTTAAATAGGATAATAGAAAAAGAATCAAATATCCATAAATTTTATAACTTATTTGATGTAGAAGATGGGGAAGATTGTATATCTGATATATTAAATTTTGTATATAAAAAGAAAGAGATAAATAACTATGTCGAATTACAAGAAGATACCAAACTTCAAAGATTAATAAAAAAAGAATTAATAGATGGTACTATATTCAATATAGGACAAGGAATTTTAAGAAAGTAATGGTATTAATGTAATTAATGTTAATGAAATAAATTGAGGTGTATAATATGGGAATAATAATTGCTGGATTTGCTACTTGTGGTAAAAGTATATTAGGTAAAAAATATAATAATATTAAAGACTTAGAATCAAGCCCTTTTAAAAATATAATGAGAGATGATATACCTGTAGAAGAACAAAAAGGAACAAAAAGAGATTTAAATCCAAAGTGGCCACAAAATTATTATGATGCTATTGCAGAAGCAATAAAACAATATGATGTTGTGCTGGTTCAATTAAAACCAGAACACTTTGATTATTTTGATAAACATAATATAAAATATTCTATTGCTTATCCAAACATAAATAATTGGGAAGAAGTAGAGAGAAGATGTATTACTCGTGGTAATAATGAAAATTTTATTAGAAGATTGAAAGAAGTGTTTATTCCATATTACGAAGATTCAATAAAAAGAAATTATGATAAATTATATATTTTAAATGATAAAGAAACTCTTGAAGATGTGCTAAAAAAAGAAAATATTATTTAACAAAAAGAGGTAATTAAATGAATTATAGAAAAGCAATGTTTAGTGATATAGATGATATATCTTATTTAGTAACAAATTTGCTTGGCACTTGTAACATTAATAAGAATAATATTAGTGTTAGTAAGATAGATATATTAAACAATAATAAGAAAGAAATAATAAAGGATATAAATAATTATTATGTTTGTGAAATTAATAATCATATAGTTGGTGCATGTGGTATTAGCAATATAAAAAAAGATAATGCTTATAATATAAATTTAGGAAAATACAGAGAAATTTTATATTTAGTAGTTGATGATAATTATCAAAAACAGGGCATTGGAACAAAATTGTTACAATTGTGTTGTGATAATATTAAAGATAAAATTATATATGAAGCATGGGGAGATGGAAAAGAAGTTAATTCTAAATATCTACTTGAAAAATGCAATTTTGAATTATTAAAGAATTTAGGTGATACATATTACAAAGATAAAGGTTATTGTTCATATTGTGTGAATCGTAATAAGAAATGTAATACTTGTAAAGCAGAATTATGGATAAAAAAATAAAGGAGTTTATCCAAATGAATGAAAATAAAACTAATATTAATAATTAATTAGACTAGTGTAATCTAGTCTTTTTTACTATAATTCTTGAATATTGTCAGTCCTGATGCTAGAATATTAAATAAATGTGCAAAGGGGAAACTTTATGAAAAACTCATTTACTTGTACAAATTTATCATATGTCGGAACAGGAGTAAGATATATTAGTAATAAAAAACAGTTATCTAATTTAGAAGATAAAACTGTGCTTTTAAGATGCTATATAGACGATTTCTTCAATGCTATGTCTGAATTTTGCAATGTTAAAGATAAAGTATTAAGGTTTTATGTAATTATTGATGAAGATGTTTATATAGATGGATATGATAGTATTTACGATATTTTAGTAGACATAGAAAAATATAAGAACAATATCTTTAATATAGATTTAATTTTATCTTCTAAGGTGAGTGCTAATAATTTTATGAAGTTATTAGATTTTATCAAATTATGTAATGGAAAGATTAATATTAATTTTGAGCTTGAAAATTTGAATTTTTTTAGTGTTGAACAATTATCGTTATTAAAGAGTAATAATGTGAACTCACGTGTAGAAGTTAAACAATCTCTTTATGAAAAGCATGCATTAGGTTATGAATGTAATAATGTGTTTACAATTGAGAGTTTATTAGAGGTTAAGAAGGAAATAAAAAAAATAGCAAACTTAGTTTTAAATCTAAAAAATGATATTGCCAAGATAATGTTTATATATAAATATTTAGGAAAGAAAATTAAATATGATAATAAAACTTATAATGATAGTATTTCTAATGTACTTTCAAAAGATTATTATGAAAATATTATTTATGATGTTTTAATAAATAAAAAAGGTATATGTTCTGGGATAGCAGGTGTATTTAAAATCATAGCGTTGGAAGTTGGAATAGAATGTCAGGTTGTTAGTTCTTTTAATCACGCATGGAATGTTGTGAAAATTGGTGAATATTGGTATCATCTTGATTTGACGTTTGATTTAGATAATATAAAAAATGAGAACTCTTTACAATATTTTCTGAAAAGTGATAGTGCTATAACAAGTAAGGATTATTGTCATCAATTTGATGAGGATTATTGTGATGATTCAGAAAAAGCTCATAGATCTATATCTAAAAGATTATATATTAAATAAAAGATAACTGCATGCATTATTATTTTGCTCTGACTGAAATTATAATTATAAAAATTAGGGTAAAGTAGAATGAAGATTTTTAATACAAAATGTCGCAAAAAAATAAAAATTTTAGATTGTGATATACTAAAAATGTACAAAAAATGTACTAAAAAAGTAAAAATATGTCATTTTAGTCCGTACAAGAGTACCTTATTTCGTTCCGAACCTTTATGCAGTACAAGCTGCAATTAAAGCAAAGAAGAATTAGTAAATAAAAGACTAGAGTATTCTAGTCTTTTATTGTTATAATAAAATAGGAGGTAGTAATATGAAAATAGATTCATCTAAAATTTGTGAGTACTTAAGAGTGTATTCAATATTACTTTCTTTATCTTTAAACAATAATCAGTCATTATATGAAAATTTTAAAAAAATGATTAATGAAAATCAAACTGAATTATCATTAGATGATTTTGATAAAATAATATTAATTAAAAACTATTATAGTGCTTCAATGATTTTATTTTATAGAAAAGATACTACTCAAAAAGGACTTAATGATTTAGATGTGATTAATAAAAATTTATTTATTGATAGCAGCTTACCAATAAATCAAAAATGTATTGAAAATTATACTGATAAAGACATTATTTTATATATCAGAAATGCAATTGCACATAATAAAAATAATTTGGCGTCGATAATTATTGATGAAAAAAATTTGAGAGTTAGAGTTAAGTTAGAAAATACTATTGCTTCTAAAGGAATTAATAAAGGAAAAAATATTCCATTCGAGGTTGAATTTAATGATTATGATTTATTAAAAATGTCTGCTTTTTGTGGAATTTATTCAAGAACAGGTAACATATCAGGAATATCTTTTGATGAAAGTGTTGTTATCAATAGTACAACAACAAACATTTTAAAACTATTAGAAGATGTCATATATACAACTTGTTATAATTATACTTTATTTAATACCTTAAATGATAATGATAAAAAGAAATTATCAACAGAACATAAAATTGGTAATGAAAAACATAATATGGAAGAGTTCGACAAATTAAAAGCAAAGTTTGTTAGAAAGGAAGAAAAAATTAATTTATCAGATAAACAAAAAGACTGTTTATTTAAGTCGATTAGAAATCATATTATTGAATCTTTAGAATTGAATGACGTTACACCTTTAACTTTAAGTTTAACTAAAACTAATGCTGAAATAAAAAGAATTTTAGGATCATTTATGCAGAGGTATTATGAATATGAAGCATTAAAAGTTATACCTTTAGGACGTGAAAAACATAATATTCATATAGCCTCTATACTTATAAACAATTTCAATAGGGAATATAAAGAGACAATTCTTGAAACAATAGCTATTGTTTTAAATAGCTTAAAAGATAAGGGAGTAGTTTATTCTTTTTTTAAATCATACAATATTAATGATGAAGAAGAACTAATAATGTTTATTAATAATATATTGGATACTTCATATTTACAACTTGAAGCTAAATCTATTTATTATAATTATATTTTTGAGAATTTAATTCAAGAAGGTGAAAATGTAATAATTGGTGAAAAAGAATACGAAGCAGATAGAATAAGAAATTCTTTTACCCATGGAAGATGGTACTTTGACAGTGAAGATAATGCTTGGAATTTATTTGATAATATAGATAGTTTAAAGAAAGCTGATCAATATAAATTTGATTGGGAAGTAAGCATATCAGATGATGATTTATATAACTTTGTTAATCAAAGATATAAAGAACTAATTAAAAATAAAAATAAAAGTATATAGAAGCAATTTAGTATATAATTGTTTTGCTACCAAGTTTTGACTATACTACAAACTGCAATTAAATAAAAGGAAATTTTGGAATACAGCTAGTATAGACGTTGAAAAATGCAAAAAAGAAATACGAAATATTAATAGTAAAATGATATATCTTGAATTAAATGGTTTAAGTGAATCAAATTCAAAAAAAATAGATTTAATAATAAGGAGGAATATATGAAAATAGATTTACATATGCATACGAGATATTCTGATGGTGGAAAAACAAGAATTGAATTAATAGATTTATGTAGAGAAAAGAAAATAGATTTAATTTCTATCACGGATCATAATAATTTCTTGGTTGATAATACTAAATATGATGATATTAAAATTATGAGAGGTATGGAAGTTGATACTAGATATAAGGATAAAACTTTTCATATGTTAATTTATAACTTTGATTTAAATTCAAAAGAATTAAAACAATATAAAAGAAATAATCGAAGATATGAGATTAAAAACTTTAGAGAAATAGTAAAACAATTAGAAGAAAAATATAATATTAAAATTCCTAACAAAGAATTAAATAAATTTATTAGAAATAATAATTATTTTGATAAAGTAAGACTAAATGAATTGTTAGTTGAAACAGGTTTTTCAGAAACGCCAAAAGATGCATATTATCAATATACAAATTGTTTTGAAGATAATAAAAGATATAACATTTCTATGGAAAAATTATTTGAACTTGAAAAAGATGCAAATGCTGTTGTATCTTTAGCTCATCCTCTTCATTATAATATTTCTATGGATGAAATGAAGAATATAATATTAGACTTGAAAGAAAAATATAATTTAAGATGTGTTGAAGCAATTAATAATCGTCAAACTATAGAAGAAGAAAAAGAACTAGTTAAGTTTTGTAAAAAGAATAATTTATATATAAGTTCAGGTTCTGATGCTCATTACAAATTCGGAGCAATAGAGAAAAAAGTAGTTGGAACTATTGCCGGACGAAATATTACAGAAAAAGATGCAACAATTTTTCAAATAATAGGAGATATAAAATACATTTAAGCGTCCATATTAGATAAGTTAATTATCTGGTTTGACAAGCTGCAATTAAAGCAAAGAAGAATTAATATAAATAATAGATTAGACTAGGTAAAACTAGTCTTTTTTATGTTATAACTAAATCGGTGTAAGTATGAAAAATAAAAAAAGTGTGTATTAACATGATGTATATTTTTTCTTTACACTATATATACTAACATAATTGATTTATAAATGCTTTTTGTTTATTATATTATTTATTAATTAAAGAGGTTATTTATATGAATATATATGGTAAAAGAGTTAATTATATTCAATATGGAGAAGGAGATAAAGATGTTGTTCTTCTTCATGGATGGGGACAAAACATTGAAATGATGGATTTTGTTGGTAAAGAATTAAAAAATGTAAGAGTAACTATATTTGATTTACCTGGATTTGGCAATTCAGAAGAATTAGATCATTCAATGAGTGTTGGAGAGTATGCAGATTGGTTAAAACAAGTATTATCAATATTATCAATTAATAATCCAGTTTTAGTTGGTCATTCCTTTGGTGGAAGAGTTGCAATAAAATATGCTTCTAAATATCCGACAAGTAAAGTAGTATTATTAGCAACACCAATTATAAGACGAAGACATGATCCAACAATTAAGGAAAAGTTCTATAAAGTAATTAAATCAACACCTTTTGGTGAATATTTTAGAAAAAGAATTGGTTCTCCAGACTATAATAATGCTTCTCCAATTATGCGAGAAACCCTTGTAAAAGCAGTAAATGAAGATTTATTATTAGATTTAATTAAAATTGAAGTACCAACTATATTCTTAGCAGGTACTAAAGATACAGCAGTATCCTTAAGTGATACTTATTATGCAATTAGCAAGATGAAAAATGGAGCAGTTATAGAACAAGATGGTACCCATTATGCCTATATTCAAAATTTATATCAAACATGTGCTACTATAAATGAATTTGTAAATCCTATTATATTAACTATAAAGAAGCATTAATAATTAAAGACTAGAGAAATCTAGTTTTTTTCGTTTATGAAATAGTAATCTTACGATTATTTTAATTGGTAAAAAAATTCTCTTTTTATGTGATATACTATCTATATGAGGTGAGTTTATTATGAAAAAAATGTTACTGCTATTATTTTCTTTAATATTATTGTTTAGTGTTACTGGATGTGGTTCTAATGGAGAAAAGCAAAATAACAATGGGCAACAAGAACAAAAATATGAAGAAAAAGAAAACAACAATCAACAAAACAATTCAAACAATAATTATGTAGATGATGATGAAATTATTGAATTTGATAATGATGATAATGGTCCAACAGATGAAAAAACTGTGACTGTAGAAGAAGTAATTAATTGTGATGGTTGTGTATATGCATATTTTAGTGATGAAGGTGATAAAGCAAAAACTTTAGGAGCCACTTTATCTCCTAGTGATTATACAAAGGATATCAACAATTTAAAAACAGCAGGAGGAAAACAAAGACATAATTTCTTTGGATTAGTACTTTCTGGTAATACAATATCAAGAGCATATGCATGCATATTAAAAGATAATAAAATATATTGTATTGAAGGATCTACTAATGGTGCATATCATAATAGTAATATTGCCATTTTAAACAAAATATTTACTAATGGTCAATGTAAAACTATTTCAGACGGGAATACTTATACTTGTACAGATGGTAGTTATAACGGTGATACAAAAACTAACGGATACACTAGTTTACATTATGAAACAAGTTGTACTATCTATGGTGCAAATTCTAATACAGGAAAATTAATTTGCCATTAGTATATGAATATAATAGATCGGAATGTTAAGATATATAGAACGGATGAAAATTCGTCTTTGTATAATATAATACTTCATGAAAGAGATGTTAAAAACGAATTATGAAATAACTAATGTAACAAAAGGTTTGGTGGGGAAATGAATAATGAAGAAAAGTTAGCTAAAGTAGTTAAATTAGCGCAATCTTATATATTATTATTTTTAAGAGAATATATTGAAGAAGAAAAAATTAAAAAGATAAAGGAATTATTTAATAGTTGCCCTGTTATTATTGAAAAAATGGATGGCAATGTAAATGAATTTGGTAAGATAACAACGATTGGGGGGATAGCCTCAGAAGATAAAATAGTAATAAATCTTGATACAATTAAAAAAACTAATATTGATAATGAACATGAATTAAATAATCTTATTGGTACAATTATTCATGAATATGCTCATAAAATCAGAAAAATAGATAATATATATGGTGAAATGTTAGAGGAATCATTTGCTAGTATTTTTGCTGAAGTATGTATTAATAATGCTAGAAAAGATAATGAACAATTTGAAATGTTAAATTCAGTTAAATATCAAAGATACGAATCTGAAGTAAGAGGATTATTATATGTATTGAAACAAAACAATATAGATTTAAATGTAATTGCTGAATATATTGCAGGTAGCAAAGATAAATTTATAGAAATATGTACTAAAGTATTTGGTAGTGACTTTATTAATTATTATAATTCTATATCTAGTAGAAATAACGAAAAATCTGAGGAATTATTAATTAATATAATTACTAAGTATATAAAAGAAAAGGGACTAGATATTAGTAATTATTGGAAAAAAGATGATGATTTGTATTTTAGAGGTAGTCCAACATTATGTATGGCAGTTGTTAATTCTGGTATAGAAAGTTTTAATCCAGAGGAAAAAGAATATTATAGATACTATGTATCATCTTTAGGTGTTGATGTAGAAAATAGAGAAATAATCCAAAATGAAAAAGTGGATAGAATGAGAAAATATATTGATGATAATTTTTCACTAGTTGGAAAGAATGGTGAAGAAATATATGATACAGTTATTGATTTATGTTCTTCATATACTCAAAATAAAGTAAGGGATAATGATGAATCAAAATTATTTATAGAAGAGTTATTAAAAATTATTCCTTATATGGAAGATTTTAAAAGAAAGTTTGTTATTTTAAGAGTATCTGGATTAGATGGAAAGTTATTTGAAGAATTGAATTTAGATAATGTTACATATGATTCAATTTACAATAAAATGAACGAGTTATTAAATTCTTTAGAGGAAAATGATGAATTTAGTAGATAATAATAACGTCTGTTGCTATACTAAAAAAGATTTGTTTGTGTTATTATAAAGATGTGTGTAATAGAAGTTAAGGATGACAGTTATGAAATATAAGAAAATGAGAGAATATACCCATGAGGAATTTGTTAATTTAGTTTTAGGTTTAAATGAAACAGAGTTATTTAATCTTAGTGCTAATTATGGAGGATATCCAGTACTATTTAGGATGTCATTAGATCCAAGGGTATGTCATATGCCATTTATTCAACCAGGATCTGCCGTTATAATCCGTAATGAAAAAGGAGAAATTCTTTTGCAAGAAAGAACCGATAGAAATGAATGGGGTTTACCTGGAGGATGTCAAGATATTGGTGAAGACTTAAGAGATACTGCAGTGAGGGAAGCTTACGAAGAGACAGGTATTAAGTTAGATCCTAATAAAATAAAGATGATTGATACATTATCTGGTCAATCAAGGAAAAATAGTTATCCTAATGGCGACGTAGTATATAATAATACATCACTTTATTTAGCGGAAGTAAATAATAAGGATACTAAATCATTAAAGGGAGATTCTGAAACTAAAAAATTAAGATTCTTTAATGTTGATAATTATCCTGAAGGAATGCCATATAATTTAATGGATGTAGATTTAATAAATGCTTATCTTAAGTATTTAAACAATAAGTAGGTATAATATGGCATCAAATAAAGAATATAAAGATTATGTTCTAGATAGTTTAAGTATTTTAGATAATATTACATATAGGCCAATGATGGGAGAATATATTTTATACTATAATGGTGTAATATTTGGTGGAATATATGATGATAGATTACTTATTAAGAGAACTATTAATAATAAGAAATATAATCTTGAGGAAGAAATACCATATAATAATGCTAAACCAATGTATTTAATAAGTGATTTAGATAATAGAGAACTACTTAAGAATATAATAATAGATACTTATGATGATTTAAAGTAGCGTTGATTTGTAGGAGGGTGTATGGGAAAAGAAGTTTTTAAAGTTGAATTAGGTAGAATTGAACATAATAATGTAAGAATTAGTACTGAAATTATATTAGATTTATTACCAGAATATTTTTATAAGATGCCAGCATCAACATCAGGTAGATATCATCCTAGTTTTTCTTTAGGCGAAGGCGGACTTGTAAGACATGTTATGGTAGCAGAAAGATTATTAGAAGAATATTTTAGAGATTCTGCATTTGGAGAATATGATAGTTATACAAAAGATTTAATGAGAATGGCTATATTATTACATGATGGATTTAAATCTGGAATTGAATATAGTGGTCATACATTACCAGAACATCCAGTTATTATGGCTAGATTCTTAATGGAAAATAAAGATATATTATTTTTACCTTATGAGGACGTATTATTTGTTGCAAGTTTAATATTAACTCATATGGGACCATGGAATAAGGATAAAGATGGTAATGTAATTATGCCTGTACCAACAACTCCAGAAGAAATATTAATTCATCAATGTGATTATAATGCATCACGTAATTTCTTAAATGTTTGCTTTAATGGATATGAAATTATTGATAGTGTTAATAGAGAAGAATCTATGAAATTAAATAGAGAAAGGCAAGAATAATAGGGTATTAAATATGAATGAATTTATGGAAGTAGCAATTGATCTATCAGATGAT
>JAEEGI010018434.1_pt1 | contig 14185 bp, 8 predicted proteins | sample 8958751 | NCBI WGS metagenome assembly JAEEGI01 (sample SAMN16246545, study PRJNA631951) | gut metagenome | biome: gut microbiome; feature: rumen; material: KS-attached | host: Bos | place: Iran: Karaj | collected 2018-10
CTTGCTGGCTCCGGAAAAGGAAAAACAAGCTATGCTGGAAAAACATGTCGATGCGCTCACCATGCTCGACATCTCCTACCGCATCCATCGGTGGCTCGGCAATGTGGCGTGTGATGGCACAACTGCCAGCCCTTTCCTTAGGGTGCTCAGAGGTCCCGTGGGAGTGGACATGATGCTGGTGCGCACGGCGGAAGGCATCCGCATCCATCCTTGCGTGGAGGTCAATTTCCGCTGCACCATGGGGCATGTCGCCTTGCATGTGCATCAACGCACCGGAGGACAGTTCCGCTCCATGGCCATCAAGTATGAGGACAACCGTTATTCGCTCGTCCTAAAATAGAATTGAGAATTAAGGATTAAGAATTAAGAATTATGGATTAAGGATTAAGAATTATGATTACCACTACTTCTAAGAGTGAAAAATGAAGAGTGAAGAGTGAAGAATTGTTTCTCCGTATGTTGCGTTTTCGACGCAACCCCTACAAAAGGACTATTGTCTAAACTCCTAAACTCCCAAACTCCCAAACTCCCAAACTCCCAAGTTCCTAAACTTCTAAACTCATAAACTACTAAAACAATGAAACAACTACTGACAATGACTTTTTGCCTGATGCTCTCTCTGACAGCGACGGCACAGGACAACTACCGCTCCCAAGTATGGTCGCCCGACAATGGTGATGGAACCTATACCAATCCTGTCATCAATGCGGATTACAGCGACCCTGACGTATGTGTGGTGGGAGACGACTATTACCTGACTGCGAGTTCTTTTCAGTGCATACCCGGACTGCCGATACTCCACTCACGCGACCTCGTCAACTGGAAAATTATCGGCCATGCCGTCAAGGAACTCCAACCCAAAGAGGTGTTCGACCGACCCAGCCATGGCAATGGCATCTGGGCACCCAGCATCAGATATCACAATGGCGAGTTCTATATTTACTGGGGAGACCCTGACTATGGGGTTTTCATGGTGAAATCTACCAATCCGGCTGGAGAGTGGACCACGCCGCTCTGTGTCATTCCCGGTAAAGGCATGATCGACACCTGTCCGCTTTGGGATGACGACGGCAGATGCTACCTGGTCAACGGATGGGCCAACAGCAGGGCAAGATTTGCGTCTGTACTCACTGTGAGGGAACTCAACAAGGAGGGGACCAAACCCATCTCTGACCCTGTCGTCGTGTTCGACGGGAACGGGACGGAGAACAGAACCTGTGAGGGTCCGAAATTCTATAAGCGCGAGGGATGGTATTGGATTATGTGTCCGGCTGGAGGGGTTCCCACTGGATTCCAACTCGCCATGAGGTCGAAATCTCCTTACGGACCTTACGAGTCGAAAGTGGTGCTGGCTCAGGGAAAGAGCAGTGTCAACGGACCTCACCAGGGCGGATGGGTGCATACCGCGTTGGGCGAGGACTGGTTCCTCCATTTCCAGGACAAAGAGTGTTATGGACGCGTGGTTCACCTGCAGCCTGTCACATGGCGCGACAACTGGCCGGTGATGGGGGTTGACAAGGATGGTGACTATTGTGGAGAACCGGTGCTCAAATATCGCAAGCCCAAGACACGGGAGACGGTCGCTGTGGTCAATCCCGTGGAGAGCGATGAGTTCAACCTGCCTGTGATGGGCCGCCAGTGGCAGTGGCAGGCCAATTACGACCAGATATTCGGCATGCCCACGGCATTCGGCACGTTCCGCATATACAATTTCAAGCATGCTACGGATGCGCCCAATCTGTGGGATGTGCCCAATATGCTGCTGCAGAAGACTCCGGCGGACAATTTCACGGCGACAGCCAAGATGAGGATAACCTCAAAGGCTGACAACCAGGTGGGTGGCGTCATCATGATGGGTCTCGACTATGCTGCTTTGGTGGCCAAGAGGGTAGGGGATGAATTCGTCCTGCAGCAGGTGGTTTGCAAGGCGGCTGACAAGGGAAAGCCGGAGACCGTGACAGAGATTGCCCGTCTGAAGCCTTCTCAGAAGGACGTGATTGACTACAAGCCTGGCATCCATCTCGATATTTATATGAGAATGAAGGTGAGCGATGGCAATTGCTCTTTCTCATACAGCCTCGACGGGAAGAAATTCCGTGATGCCGGCGAGAAATTCAAAATGAAAGAAGGAAAATGGATCGGTGCCAAAATCGGATTGGTCAGTTATGAACCTGATGGCAATACAGACCGCGGATGGGTGGAGGCCGACTGGTTCAGGGTGAGCAAGTAGGTGGAAGAAATATATAACGTATAAAAAAGATAAAGGATGAGAGCCAGACAGACCTCATCCTTTATCTTTTTTATCTTTTATCCTTATCTTTCATCCATTTTATCCCATATAGTGCTTGGGCGATGTATACCTATAAGTATATATCATCGCAATGATGATGGCCAATGCCGCCAACACCAAAAGCCAATAGGTGACCTTGCCTAAAATCTGTCTGCGCTTGATAGATGACAGTCCCCTGCGCTTGAAGCGGTCGGAGTCATCCATATGCTTTTTCCTGTGATGATGGTGATGGTGGTGATGGCTTGAAGAGGAAGAACTGCTTGAGGAAGAAGTGCTTACGGAAGAACTGCTCCTATGTTCGTCGGAATTGCTCATATCATGCAAGTTTTTGATATCTGTCGCCTGGTGCCGATGAGTAGAAAACTCTCAATATCAGGGATTTTTAGTGAAATGAATGACGTAATGTTTATAAAATCGGTGCAAAATTACAATTATTATGTATAAATATGGATATCAGAATGTTAACTTTTATTAAATCGTATTGTTTCCCCATTCCCTCACCCTCCCCTTGGGGGAGGGCAGGGAGAGGTTTTACATTCCGCAGGCAATGGTCAGGCCGGCCATCACGATGCTTACCATCGACATCAACTTGATGAGGATGTTGAGGCTCGGACCGGAGGTGTCCTTGAAGGGGTCACCAACGGTGTCACCCACGATGGTGGCTTTGTGGCAGGCAGATCCTTTGCCGCCGAAGTTGCCTTCCTCGACCATCTTCTTGGCATTGTCCCAGGCACCGCCTGAGTTGGCCATGAACACGGCCAGGGTGAAACCGGCTGTCAGACCGCCTACAAGCAGACCCATGACACCGGCCACACCGAGAGCCACACCCACAACGATAGGAATGGCAATGGCAAGCAGCGACGGGAATATCATCTCTTGCTGGGCACTGCGGGTGGAAATCTCCACACAGCGGCTGTAGTCGGGGGTTCCCTTGCCTTCAAGGATGCCCTTGATCTCACGGAACTGGCGGCGTACCTCTTCTACCATCGACTGGGCGGCACGTCCGACAGCACCCATCGTCAGACCGCAGAACAGGAAGGCTGCCATGCCGCCGATGAAGGCGCCCACAAGCACTTTCGGATTCATCAGGTTGACCTGGAAGTAGTCCATGAATTTCGCCATGTCTGCCTCGCCGGGATTGATGGCTCCGTAGGTTTCCGACACGAAGTTGCCGGCTGCATCGACAGTGCGCTCCATGGCTATCTTCACCTCCTCCACATAGGAGGCGAGGAGGGCGAGGGCGGTGAGGGCTGCCGAACCGATGGCAAAGCCCTTGCCAGTGGCGGCTGTGGTGTTGCCGAGGGCGTCAAGGGCATCAGTGCGCTTGCGTACCTCTGGCTCCAGTTCGCTCATCTCGGCATTGCCGCCGGCATTGTCGGCGATGGGGCCGTAGGCGTCGGTGGCCAAGGTGATTCCAAGGGTGGAGAGCATACCGACAGCGGCGATGCCGATGCCGTAAAGACCATGCGACATGCTTGCTGAATCCATACTCAGACTGAAGCCATTGGCGCAGAGATAACTCAGCAGGATGGCGACAGAGATGGTCACCACAGGTATCATGGTGGATATCATTCCGGTGCCGATGCCTTTGATGATGACGGTGGCGGCACCTGTCTGTGACGACTCTGCAATCTTCTGGGTGGGTTTGTAACTATGCGAGGTGTAGTACTCCGTACCCTGGCCGATAATCACACCTGCCACAAGACCGGTCACCACGGAGAACGACACGCCCATCCAGTTCTCGATGCCGAGCAGGTAGAGGATGGCGAAGGAGGCGACGGCGATGAGAATGGCCGAGGCATTGGTGCCTACGCCTAACGAATGGAGCAGGTCCTTCATGGTGGCTCCCTCCTTGGTGCGGACGAGGAAGATGCCGAAAATGGACAGGAAAATACCGACGGCGGCGATGATCATCGGGGCGATGACGGCTCGCATCTGCATGTCTGGATTCATGGCGAAGGCTGTGGCACCCAAGGCGGCTGTCGACAGGATACTTCCGCAATAACTCTCATACAGGTCAGCACCCATACCGGCTACGTCGCCCACATTGTCGCCCACATTGTCGGCGATGGTGGCGGGGTTGCGGGGGTCATCCTCTGGGATGTTGGCTTCTACCTTGCCTACAAGGTCGGCTCCCACGTCGGCTGCCTTGGTGTAGATGCCGCCGCCCACACGGGCGAAGAGGGCCTGTGTCGAAGCACCCATGCCGAAGGTCAGCATCGTGGTGGTAATGATAATCAGCATCTTGGCATCACCTTGATAAACGGCGTTAAGGACAATAAACCACAGGGCGATGTCGAGCAGACCGAGACCTACCACGACCAAACCCATCACGGCACCGCTGCGGAAAGCCACGCGGAGACCGCGGTCCATGCTGTGGCGCGCTGCGTTGGCTGTGCGGGCTGAGGCATAGGTGGCTGTCTTCATGCCGAAGAAACCGGCGAGTCCGCTGAAGAAACCGCCGGTGAGGAAGGCAAACGGCACCCAAGGATTCTGCACATGAAGCACGTATGCCATGAACGAGAAGATCAGGGCAAGGACAATAAACACGATGAGCACCACGCGGTACTGCTGCTTAAGATAAGCCATGGCTCCACGGCGCACATACTCGGCAATTTCTGCCATGCGGGGTGTACCTTCTTCCTCACGCATCATCTGCTTGAAGAAATGCCATGCCATACCCAATGCGCACACTGAGGCAATGGGAACTAACCAAAATACTGAAGGGATATTCATAACAGTGACTAAATAATAAAAAAATGTTTCTCTCTGCCTACAAAATTACTTCAAATTCAAGTAAACAGCGACAAATGTCTAATAATTTTTGTTAATTAGTGTTCACTGATTAATTGGTGTTAGCGCAGATGGCAGTAGCGAGCTTGTGCCTCCAAGCGTCCACCATGGTGATAAATCTCAATAATTCGATAAAGTCATGACAAAGCTCCCTGAAGAACTTCATCACATTCTTGGCGAAGTAGCACATCCCAGTCCAGCATTCTGCGGTTTCGGGGAGCTTGGCTCTTATGTCATTGGCTTGATACACTCTCTTGCCTGTACCGAACGAGCATTCGATTTCATTCCTCTTTCCCACGGCCCTGGCCATCGCAGCCTGCCGTTCCGGGCTTGGCGGGTCCTTGGGCGGTCTTCCAAGGGGTTTGGAGTAGCTTTTGATTTCAAGGTCTTTCAGTATGTCACGGTTGTCCTTGTTCATGTAGATCTTGTCGGCAAGGATGGTGGCGGGCAGGCAGCCGAAACGCTCCTTGTATTTGTCGATGTGCAGCTGCATGTCGCTTCCCTCATGATAGGCATCCCAGCTGTGGTGGTCGATGAAGTCGTACCCCTCGACGACGCTCATGCCTATCTTTCCGCCGAACTCTGTCTTCGCAGAAGCCTTTCCACGGACGATGGGGCGCAGGTGCGGCTGGAAAATGCTGATGATGCGGTCGTCGCATCGGTGTTCCTTCGACTGGTGCATCTGCTCCTGCTGGAAATACATCTTCATGGTGGCATCCAGGACGCGCTGCTGGTCCTTGCGCAGATACTGGAGGCGGTTGCGGAACTCACCCGCAGTGATGTCCATCAAGGTAAGAATGTCCTTATGCAGGCAGGACAGCATAACCTCTATGGTGTCCCTCACCAGTTTGCCGCCCTTCTTCTTCATCTTCACGAGATACTTGTAGGCTTCCCTCGCCTTGAAGCAGTTGGTCCTGGGTGTTTTGATGCCCGCCATCTTGCAGATGCGGCTGATGAAGCGGTCCATGACACGGCACCCATCATTGATGATGTCCACGTCCACGGGATAGCGCACCTCTGCATCGGCACACGTGGCGTCAATCTTCAGGACTCCCTTGTGCAGACGGTCATTGCCGTCGGTGAAAGCGGCGGCATCCTCATCCACCTCAGGCGCGGCTGGCGGTTCCTCGCCGCGGTCCTCGGCTTCCTTTTCCTTACGCTTGCGCACTTCTTCCTTCACCTCTTGCTCACGCTGGAGCAGGACTTTCGTCATCTCATTGATGTCATCCTGGCTGATGCGCTTGCGAAGGTCGACGAAAAGGGACGGGTCGAATATCGGCTGGTCGGTGAACTCCACGAGACCGCAGAAGTACTGCATGTAGGGATTCTCCCGTATCATCTCAATGGTGTCAACGTCGGACATGCGTGTGATATGCTTGATGAGCATGGCGGCTATCACCATACGGGCAGGCTTGGCACCGGCTCCGGCCTTCTGGTTGTTGAGCTTCAGACCATACCGTTCCCCATACACGTCCCAAGGAAGATGGTCCCCCAGCCACACCCAGCGGTTCCTCTTGTCAAGTCCGTCGAGCGACGACTTGAAAACATCGATGGTCAACTGCTTGTAACTTGGTTTGAATTTCATCTGCTTGCCAGTTTTAACACCCAAAGGTACTCATTATTTGTTAAATAAAAGAAGAATAAATGTTATAAATACTTAATATTCAATAAGTTACTATTTAATCAGTAAACACTAATTAGTGTGATTCCTTCCATTTTTGCATCCTTCGTCGCCATGGAGAGCCGCATGCGGAAAAACGGATGAAGGAGGGTGGCTCAGTTGCCTCCCTCCTTCACCTATATGAAATGTTAAATCTTGACCTGCGATCAGAACAGGAAGGTTCGTATCAGCCAATAGGAGAACATGCCTGCGAGATAACCCACGAACACGATCCAGGTGATGCGGCGCATATACCATCCGAAAGTGATCTTCTCCAGTCCCATTACCACCACACCAGCGGCACTGCCGATGATGAGCATCGAACCGCCTACACCGGCACAGTAGGCCAGCAACTGCCAAAAGATACCGTCGACGGCGAGGTCGCCGACCTCAGCAATGGGATACATGCCCATACAGCCGGCTACCAAAGGCACGTTGTCGACAATGCTCGACAACACACCGATCACACCGGTCACCAGATAGTGGTTGCCGCCAGAGACATGGTCGAGTCCCTCGCCAAGGGCGGTGAGCACACCCACTTCCTCCAGACAGGATACTGCCATCAGGATGCCTAAGAAGAACAGGATGGTGGCCATGTCGATGTTGCGCAGCAGATTGGTGACTCGTTTGGACAGACCGTCCTTCGTCTTCACCTTGCGGTGGAAAATCTCTGTCACTGTCCAAAGGACACCGAGCACGAGCAGGATGCCCATGAACGGAGGCAGGTCGGTGAGGTAACGGAACACGGGAACGAACATCAGACCGCCGACACCGAAGATGAATATCAGGTTGCGCTGGCGCTTGGAGAACACGTCCGTGGTCTCTTGTTTGCCTTTTTCCTTGACAACGGCCAACTCTCCCTTGAGATAGTACTGCAGGATGAGTGCCGGGATGACCATCGAGACGAGCGAGGGGATGAATATTTCCTTGATGACACCCTGTGTGGTGATCATACCTTTGATCCACAGCATGATGGTGGTGACGTCACCGATGGGGGAGAAAGCACCGCCGCTGTTGGCTGAGATGATGATGAGCGAGGCATAGATCAGACGGTCGTTGCGGTCGCTGACCAGTTTGCGCAGCACCATGATCATCACAATACTCGTGGTGAGGTTGTCGAGGATGGCTGAAAGGATGAACGTCATGAAGGCGAGGCGCCACAATAGTTTCCGCTTGCTTGTGGTCGCCATCATGTCGCGGACAAAGTTGAAACCTCCGTTCTTGTCCACAATCTCGACAATCGTCATGGCTCCCATCAGGAAAAACAGCGTCTCACCTGTCTCACCCAAGTGATGCTTCAGTATCTCACTCACCCGTTGGGGAAGTTGGGCGTCGGCCACACCTGAGATGTAACTGCCCGGGTCGAGCATGAACAGCGTCCAGGTGGCGACGCACATGAGGATGGCGATGGCAGCCTTGTTGATCTTGAGGCCGCTTTCAAAGGCTATGCAGAGATAGCCCAGGATAAAGGCGATTACAATGGCCAGTGTCAGTGATGTCATAATAGATTGAAATTTGTTGCAAAGGTAGTGTTTATTTGCATGTTCATGTAGGGTTGGCACATGGTTTTTCACGAAAACGATTGCATACCCCATAAAAAACCTGCCAGACATGGCCTGGCAGGTTTCGGTTCTCTCTTTGTCAGAGTGCTATTTCACAAACGTTCTTCCATTCTGGATATAAATGCCTTTGGTCACATTCTTCACCCTGCGGCCCGACAGGTCGTAGATGGCGCCGTCGTTCTTGGCAGGAGCGGTTAACTCAACAATGCCGTCGGAACTTACAAAGTGGACATTGAACACATAGTACCAACCGTCCTTTTCGAAACTGAATTTTGTGTCGAAAGGTTCTGCCAGAGCCTCACCAAGGTTGGTGATGACGAAGGCGGCCTTGTTGTCTGCTGACTGACTGTCGTCCACCTCAATGTTGATAGTGCCATTCTCATCATAGATGCCTTTGGTGTTGAGAATGAGTCCGTCATAGACAGGATTGATGCCATCTTCCATGAGTACCTCTTCCTCATTGAGAGCCTTCATGATCTTGTCACTCGTAATCAGTGTCTTGAGGTCGTTGATACCCAGTACATTCATGGCCTCTGTCATGTCAACCATGACGGTTGTTGGCTCTTCACCGGAAGGTACGGGGAGGGTGATGCTCTCCTCACCAATGGTGCGGTCGGCATCGGTGGCGTCAGCCGCGTTGATGCTGAACTCTTCGATGCGGAAGTAGTAGTTGTTGGCTTCACGGAGTTTGTTGCTGTTGAAGGCGACGGTCCATCCACCTTCTTGCGCACCGTCAGTAATGGTGGTCTCTACCTCAAATTTCTGCCACTCTTCCGTCAGGTCGAAACTGCCGAGGAACACATAGTGGATGTAATCACCAGGAGCACGGTGGATCTGGGAGTCAATCTGTGCTGGTTTGTCAGCACGTGCCCACATCACGAAGCGTACTTTTTGGTTGAGTGAGAACTTGTGAGGCTGGGATACGAAGAACTGTGTTGACCAGTCGGTAATTTCCTGTTCTTGCCATTCCATCTCACCGGTACTTTCATTGAGTCTCTCTACTCTTTGATAATAGGTGCCGTTGGGCTCATAATCTATGGTGTCGCCGGTTTCCTCGTCTATCACAGGACGTGTGCCTTGACGGCTTGGCTCAAGAGAGGTGACGTTCAAGGCAGGCTGTCCGTCCACGGGATCAATCACGATACGTGCGGGCAGGTCTTGGCCGATCGCTGCGTCACGGCCCGTGAAGTAACTGTAGCCATTAACCACTTTGTCATTGATGGTCTCACTGGTCAGGTCGGTGTTGCGGAGCATGTTCAACCATCCTGCGAATGCGTTGTCGGCAATATCCTTCACCTCCAGTTTGATGTCGTCGAAGTAGAACACGTTGCCGTCGGTCATAGTAGCAAGGTTGAAGGCCACGGTGTGCATCTCCTTGCCGTTCTCTTCCTGTGTCTGAGAGGTGTTGGTGTTGGTTTCTACCTCAATCTTTGTCCACTCTTCGGAGACTTTGATGTTGCCGCAGAGTTGGTAGTGGTTGTAGTTTCCTGGCTCCCAGTGTGCCTGGGTCTCGATGGAGCAGGCTTTGTCGGCTCTTACACGCATGGTGAGTTTCAGTTTCTTGCCGCTCTCAATATTCTGCCTGACATAGATGAAGAATTGGGAGTCCCAACTGGCCAAACTTTCCTGTCCGTCGGGTTTGATCTTGTTGCCGGCCTCATCAGCCTCAGCCTCAGTACGTACGACAACCTTTGCGCAGTGGTTCTTCGGATCCAGAGGATCTTCCACAATGTTGGCAAATCCTTGGGTCTGCTCATCCATAGTACGCCACTCATGTACCCAGAAGCAAGACCAGTCCTCAGACTGGGGCTCCTCCATGTGGCCATTTTCTACCATGTCAACGTATTTGTTCTGGCCGAACATGCTGGCGCAGATAAATACGAAAGTGAAAAGAGTAAAGAATTTTTTCATAAATGATTGTTATTTTAGTTGATAAATAATTAGGTAAAAGTTCGGTTTCGGTCAAAATCTGTGCAAATGTATTATAATTTGTATAATATGGCTTTGTTATTTGTAACGTTTTTTTTGGATTTTGGCAAACTTACTCCTATTCTCCCAGAATACTAAATAAAGTAACTGGCGTTTTTTCGCTAGCATCAGCGTTTGCCGGATGCCATCCAATTCTGTTTTAGAATGTTAACCAAATCTGTTTTTCTTCTTTTTTCCGAAGCGAAGCGTTTTTTGATTATCTCTTCTTTTCAGGTGAGTTTGAATTTGTGGAAGAACATATAATTGCCATATAATATCCCATTAATTCTTTAATCTCTGTACCTCTGTATCTCTGTGTTGGAAATCTTGAAGACACTTTTCCGAAGCACTTTAAAACCTATTTCACGGTGAAGTCCAGCGCCTGAAGATCCTTGTCCATGGATGAGCAACCATAGAGAATCTGGTAGCGGCCGGCACGGGTAGACAGTTCGTCGATGGTCGGGTCGTAGTATTCAAACGCCTCTCCGTCGAGAGTGATGGTGGCCTTGGCAGTCTGACCAGCAGCGAGTTCCAACTTTTGGAAGCCGCGGAGCGACTTGATGGGTGCCTCAGGATAGTCGAGCGCCTTCACATACACCTGCACGGTCTCTGCGCCCTCGCGTGAACCTGTATTGGTGACAGGAACGGTGAGGGTCACCTTGCCGTCTTTTTTCATCGATTTGGCAGAGAGTTTGCCCTTGCCATAGGCGAAGGTGGTGTAAGACATTCCGTAACCGAAGGCATACTGCGGCGTGCCCCGGAAGTAACGGTAGGTGCGGTTGTCCATGCTGTAGTCGAGGAAGTCGGGCAGGTCGTCGTTGGAACGGTAGAAGGTAACGGGGAGTTTGCCGCTGGGGTTGTAGTCACCGAAGAGAACGTCGGCGAGGGCTTTCCATCCTCCCTGACCGGCATACCATGCCTGGAGAAGGGCGTCATACTGGCCTTCCACACTGCCGAAGGCGATGGCGGAACCGGAGCAGTTGACGACAATCACGGGACGGCCGGTGGTGTGCATGGCCTTGATGAGGCGCTGCTGCACCTTGGGCAGTTCGATGTCGGCCTTGTCGCCGCCCTCACCCTCCATCTGGGCGGAGATGCCGCCGATGACGATGATGGCATCGGCTTGGCTCACCTCCTTGGCAAGGTCGGAGAAGTCGACGAGGACACGCTCGCAGATGTCACCGCGGAACATGGCGAAGTTGCCGTTGCCGTGCTTGTATTCGATCTCCACGTCGTAGGTCTCGCCTTTCTTGACAGGGAATGACTTGTATTCTACGTTGCGGCGGAAACCGAACCCGCCTCTGCGGCCGCCGGGTTTTGCCTCTTCCACTACCTCACCATTGACACGGAGCACATAACCGTTGTCGGTGGCGAAGGTGTATTTCATGTCGCCGGTGAATGTGGCCTTGTACTGGCCGGTGATGCGCATGGAGAGTTCGTCCTTGCTGACGCCCTCGGCAAAGCCCCACGCTCCAAAAGTGGAGAAGTTGAGTTCGTTGGTATAATATGCGGTTTTGGCGGGTTCGCCCTCGAGTTGCTTGTTGTTGTAGAAGTCTATTTTTACGCCCTTCCCGTCGTTGAAGTCCTGTAGGTGGTGCACGGTGGTGTATTCATCAGCGAGTTCGCAGGCCTTGCGGTAGATGACGTTGGCATTGGGCACGGCAGCCTTGATGCCATCCAGGAGGGTGTGGGTGTGCTCCTTGGTGGGTGTTCCGCCGTAGTTGCCGTTGAGGAGAGAAGCATTGTCGGCATTGGGTCCCACCACTGCGATGGTCTTCACGGTCTTGGACAGCGGCAGGGTGGGTTGACCGCTGGCATTCTTGTTGTTGGTCAGCAGCACCATCGACTCGCGTGCCGCCTGTGTGGCGAGGGCGTCGTTTTTCTCGCTGCTGATTACCTCAGGACCAAGGTTGGCCCAGGGAAGTTGGTCTGCGGGGTCGAACATGCCCAGTTCGAAGCGGCCCAGAAGGGTCTTACGGAGGTGGTAGTCGAGCACGCTCTCCTTGATGAGCCCTTTATCCAGTGCCTCGGTGAGCACCATGAACACCTTGCCGCACTCCAGGTCGGTGCCGTTGAGAACTGCGTCGACAGATGCCGACAGCGGGTCGGGATGGGTCTCGTGCTGCCCCTTGTTGTAAAAATTGTTGATGGCGTCGCAGTCGGTGAGCACAATGGCGTCGTAGCCCCATTTGCGGCGCAGGATGTCCACGAGCAGACGGTCGCTGGTGCAGCAGGGCTTGCCCTCATAACGGTTGTAGGCGCACATCACCTCGCGCACGTTGCCTTTCTTCACCAGAGCCTTGAAGGCGGGGAGGTAGGTCTCCCACAGGTCGCGCATCGAGACGGAGGCGTTGTAACTGTGGCGCAGAGGCTCCGGGCCACTGTGCACGGCATAGTGCTTGGCGCAGGCATGGGTCTTGAAGTAGTGGTCGTCATTGCCTTGCATGCCCAACACGGTCTGCACGCCCAATACGGCGTTCAGATAGGGGTCTTCGCCGCAGGTCTCCTGACCGCGTCCCCATCGAGGGTCACGGAAGATGTTGACATTGGGGCACCAGAAGGTGAGTTCGGGATTGCCTGGGTAATAGGTGACGCCCATCGGCACGTTGAACACGTTGTGGTCGGAACGGTTCCAGTTGGCGCGGGCCTCGTCGGAGACGGCGCTGAACACGTCATATACCTGCTGGGGGTTGAAGGCGGCGGCCATACCGATAGGTTGTGGGAATACGGTGTAGTCGCTCTGGCGCACACCGTGGCAGGCCTCGCTCCACCAGTTGTAGGAGGGGATGCCGAGGCGGTCGACAGACACCGACTTGTTCATCATCAGTCCCACCTTTTCTTCTGGGGTGAGCAGTGAGAGGAGGTTCTCCACACGCTCGGTATACGACAGACAGGCGTTGCGGAAGGGATAGGCGTGGTCGGGGGCAAATTTGGCTCCATCATTGCTCACGTTGGCCTTCACCGAGAGGGCACCGAGGGGACGGCCGTCTCCATCGAGGAATTCCACGCTGCGGAAGGTCTTGCCCTGTGAGGTGGAGGGGTAGAGGGCAAGCATCACCTTGACTTCACCACCTGGTTGGATGGTCTCTTCGGGATAGAATGCCTTGAGGCATACGCAACTGGGAATTGCACGCCCTATCTTGACGGGTGATTTGGTGCCGTTCTTCAGGGTGAAGGTGTGGCATACGGCTCCGTCGGCGGCCTGGATGCTGCCGAAGTCCCACTCGTAAGTGTCAAAACTGACGGCTTTTTTCTGCTGTGCCGAGACCGAGACGGTCATGGCTAAAGCGCACAAAACAAGGGTAAAAATCCTTTTCATGATAAATGCGATGTGTGTGAAGTGATGAATAGTTGGGACAACCCCATTCGGGTTATCGGCAACAAATGTAAGCAATTTGCCGCTTTTACCCAAACTTTTGTGCGATTTGCATCCTTTATATATTAAATATGTTACAAAAGCACAAATCTGTGAAATAATGCAGGTGAAAAATCAAGGAAAAACACCGTGCTTAAGGTAGGGACGTGATGTATCGCGTCCGCCAACTATGCACTATGCATTATGAACTATGAACTATGAACTACTCACTACTTCACCATTTTCCTGCCGTTTTGGATGTAAACACCTTTCTGCGGGATGCCGTTCAGTTGTCGCCCCTGCAAGTCATGTATCCCTTGATGGTTGTTAGATAAACATTTTGTGGTGGCAGATTGGATGTTTGTGATTAGGTTGAGGTCCTCAACTGAAAAGATACATTTGTCACCGTCATAGCACGAAAGCAACAGACTCCCACTGGATGCTTCCCACCAGAAGGGGAAGCTTGGAGGGCCGAACATGCATCCAATCCCTTCTATCCAATAGTCCACCAAGCAGTCTATGATCTCAAGATCTTCTTTATAAAACAACATATCCAA
>JAEEGI010018435.1_pt1 | contig 14185 bp, 12 predicted proteins | sample 8958751 | NCBI WGS metagenome assembly JAEEGI01 (sample SAMN16246545, study PRJNA631951) | gut metagenome | biome: gut microbiome; feature: rumen; material: KS-attached | host: Bos | place: Iran: Karaj | collected 2018-10
GTAGATGCAGCTACCAAAGCGCAGGCGCAGGAAGACATTTCAGAGGACGGCTATTGGGGCGTAAAACAGACCTCAGAGCGTATTCTCGATTTCGCCAAAGCGCTTGCGGGAGACGACCCTGATAAGCTCGAGAACATGCGGGCAGCATTTGAAAAAGGCTACGCACAGGCTGAAAAGACCTGGGGCGGTAAGCTTCCTGAGATCTCTGAGAAGACCTATGCTGCAGTTATGCAAGGATTCGACGAACTTACAGGAAAAACAGAGGAATAATCTGTTGCTAGTAACAAAAGAGGAAGGGCCCTAAAAAGCTCTTCCTCTTTTCATTTGCTCTTTTGACATGTTTTATCAGTAGTCCTGTTACTCCACGATACCCCTAAGTTCATTGATATCCTGAACTCCGTACCTGTTCATGTACTCTTCGATGCCTTCAACCACCTTGATCGTGGTATAAGGATCGTGGAAGTTCATGGCGCCCACTGCAACAGCTGTGGCTCCGGCCATGATAAATTCTATTGCATCCTCGGCGTTGGCAATTCCTCCCATTCCGATAACAGGAATCTTGACGGCATGGGAAGCCTCATAGACCATTCTCACAGCCACGGGCTTGATGGCAGGGCCCGACAGGCCTCCGGTTCTGTTGGCCAGTGCAAACTTCCTCTTGTGGATATCAATCTTCATTCCTGTGATGGTATTGATAAGTGATACAGCATCAGCGCCTGCTGCCTCTGCTGCCTTGGCCATCTCGGCTATGCTGGTCACATTGGGGCTCAGCTTCATGATAACGGGCTGAGCGGCATGGGCCTTTATCTCTTTGGTTATGTTAAAGAGCGCATCGGCATTCTGTCCAAAAGCAATGGCGCCCTCCTTGACATTGGGGCAGGACACGTTGATCTCAAGCATATCAACCTTCTGATCGGAAAGTCTCTCCACCACATCCACATAGTCTTCAACAGTCTTTCCGCAGACATTTACAATGACTCTTGTATCATAATCCTTAAGGAAAGACAGATCTCTTTTGATAAATACATCTATTCCCGGATTCTGAAGGCCGATGGCATTTAACATGCCTCCGTAAACCTCTGCTACTCTGGGCACGGGATTGCCCTCCCAGGGCACGTTGGCAACACCTTTGGTGACCACCGCTCCCAATCTGTTAAGGTCAACAAATTCAGAATATTCCATGCCGGATCCAAAGGTTCCGGACCCTGTCATAACGGGATTCTTAAATTGTACTCCTGCAATTTCAACTGTCGTATTCATGTATTTCTCCATCTATTTTTTATCACCATTAAAGGTCCAGGTCATCTGCGTCAAAAACCGGTCCGTCGGTACATATTCTGGCGTTCTTAACATGTGAGTGCTCATCCACATTCTTGGTCTTGCACACGCAGCCAAGGCATGCTCCGACTCCGCAGGCCATCCTCTCCTCCAGAGAAAGATATGCCTTTATGCCCTTTTCTGCTGCATAGGCCTTGATGGCCCTCAGCATCGGCATAGGTCCGCAGGCCATGATGACCTCGGGCTGCAGCCCCTTATCCCTGATGGCATCCAGTACATTACCCTTACTTCCCACAGAGCCGTCCTCGGTTGCGATGGTAAGCTCTGAAACTCCGGAAAATTCCTCGGACAAGAAAGTCTGATCATTGCGATAGCCCATAACGGTCATAACCGCTGCAGGTGCCTTGTCGCCCTTTATCTCAGAGAGTCTTGTTGCGGTCTCAAGAAGTGGCGGAACACCGATACCGCCGCCCATAAGGCAGACTCTTTTGCCGGCTGCCGCATCGAGAGGAAAGCCGTTACCCAGAATTCCGATGATGCTGATGTAATCACCGGGTCTGTACAGTGCAAACTCCGCTGTTCCGGAGCCCACAACTCTGTACACCAGACGAAGGGCTCCTCTCTCCCTGTCCACCTGGCAGATACTGATGGGTCTTGGCAGGAGTGTCACCTTGTTGGCGGGGAAAACTCCCACAAACTGCCCGGGATGAGCCTCTTTGGAAAGCTCTGTCTCAAGCCACATGTCATAGATTCCCTCCGCCAAAAGTTCCTGACTTAAAACCTTAGCTTCAGTCTTTTTCTTAGCCATTTATAATCCTCCAAAAAACTATTACTGTCCGTTATAAACCACTTCCCCGTTGCAGATGGTAAATCTCACCCTGCCCGGAAGTTCTTCGCCCTTAAAGGGCGTGTTAAAGGATTTGGAGCAGGTCTTATCAAAGATCCACTTCTCCTCCGGGTCAAAGACCACCAGATCTCCGATCCCTCCTTCACTTATATAACCTGCATCCAGCCCATAGATCGCAGCCGGACGCCTTGTCATCCTGTCAAGAAGCTCCATAAGGCTCAGATATCCCGGCTGCACCAGCTCCCTTATCCCCAGGGAAAGAGAAGTCTCAAGACCTGTGATACCACTTGGTGCCTCAGTAAGGCTCTTGTCCTTTTCCTCCTTGGAATGAGGCGCATGGTCGGTTGCTATCATATCGATGGTCCCATCCTTAAGGCCCTGAATTATGGCCTGTCTGTCACTCTCAAGTCTAAGGGGCGGGTTCATCTTGGCAAGAGTTCCGTGCTTTAAGAGGGCCTCCTCTGTGAGGGTGAAATGGTGCGGCGTAGCCTCCGCAAAGACCTGTACGCCCTCTGCCCTTGCGCTTCTGATGATCTCCACGGATTCAGCGGCGCTTATATGCTGCACTATGATCCGGGCTCCTGTACGTCTTGCTATCTCGATATCTCTTTGAACCATGGAGATCTCTGCATCTCTTGGTGAACCTGTAACTCCGAGGGTTTTGGCCACTTCGCCGGCGTTAATTCCGTTTTCTGTGATAAAGGACGGATCCTCCTCGTGGAGACTTATGGCCTTCCCAAGTCGTGCGGCCTCTGTGCAGGCAGCCTCCATAATCTTCTCATCCGTAATGGGTTTCCCGTCATCTGTAAAAAGAACTGCTCCTGCCGAAACCAAATCGGCCATATCTACAGACTCCCTGCCCGCCATGTCTTTTGTGACGTTGCCGCAGGCATATACTCTGATTCCGGTCGCTGCCCCTCTTGCGATCACATCCTTTATGGTATCCGGGTTATCCATGTGAGGATTGGTGTTACCCATCATGATGACCGAGGTAAATCCGCCTCTTGCCGCAGCTCTGGCGCCTGTATCTATGTCTTCCTTATAGGTAAAGCCGGGGTCTCTGAAGTGAACATGTCCGTCCACAAGTCCCGGAGCCACAACACATCCCGTGGCGTCTATTTCCGTAAGAACCTCCTGGGGGCCTTGGGGTCTTATCTTCATTGACAGGGTCTCCCTTGCCATCTCATCAAGACTTCCGCATAGGCCGATCCTGGCGATCCTCCCATCGTCTATCAATATATCAAAAAGGCCGTTCATTCCTGTGGCGGGATCCATAATCCTGCCATTCTTTATTATCAGCATGGCTGCCTCCTTCTCTGCGTTCTAATATACTTTAACATAAAACAAGAAATTCTATTCCATTTTTCGTCCGCCCGTGAGAAAATAGACAGGAAATACTAATGAAAAGAGGTTTATAACGTGATAAGAACCCTGTTAATAGGAATCTTCCTTATCCCATTTTTAATCGTAAGTCTTCCCATGCAGCTGGTGCTGTTTATCTATAGCAAGTTCAATGACGCTGCCGCCAGAAAGGCATCCCTTGCAATCGTAAGCTGGGCCTTCAACGTGATCCTGTTCATCGGCGGAGTTAAGCGCACCGTCATCGGCGAGGAAAATGTTCCCAAGAACGAAGCGGTACTTTATGTCAGCAACCACAGAAGTATCTTTGATATCGTGGTGACTTACCCCAGAGTTCCCGGTAGAACAGGCTACATTGCCAAAAAAGAAACCAGAAAGCTCCCTGTTATCGGCACCTGGATGGTTTATCTGGATTGCCTGTTCCTGGACAGATCCGATATCAGAAAGGGTCTTGAAATGGTACTTACCGCCATCGACAAGGTCAAGAACGGCATCTCCATTTTCATCTACCCTGAGGGCACCAGAAACAAGACTGACCAGCCTCTTGGCGAGTTCCACAAGGGAAGCTTTAAAATCGCCCAGAAATCAGGCTGTGCCATCGTTCCCGTGGTTGTTAACCACACCAGAGATATTCTTGAGACCCATGTTCCCTTTATAAAGAGCACCAAGGTTGTCATCGAATATTGTAAGCCCGTCTATATGAAGGACCTCTCCAAAGAGGATCAGAAGAATATCGATGAATACATCAAGAAGATCATCGAAAAGACCTATGTGAAAAACGAGCAGCTCAAGCTCTGATCCCCGTTCTTTAACCCATATTATTACACCAAAAAACCGTTGCGCATCGGCATTCCGACGCGTAACGGTTATATTATGTCTTTACATCTTGCTGCCCTTGGAGCCTCCACCGAGCTTAACTCCTTCAAGAACATTGGTCTCAAAGGAATAAACCACCTTGTGGTTCTCTCTGTCGGCCTTAAGAGCCAGCTGTATCATGTTGTCCAAAAGGGTCTCATACTTCATTCCCAGGGGCTCCCAGAGATAGAAGGAAAGAGATCCCGGAATAGTGTTGATCTCATTTAAGAATACTTCATTGGTGCTCTTGTCGATCATAAAGTCGATACGGGATACACCTGAGCAGCCAAGGCAGGTAAAGGCATCAACTGCCATCTTTCTGATCTTGTCTCTCATCTCATCTGTAATATCCGCAGGAATCTTTCTCTTTAATGAAGCCATTCCCTTACTTCCGCCTGTAGAACCGGTCTTGGCGCCCTTGCCTCCGCCGATATACTTATCCTCAAAGCTGAGGATCTCGTCAGAGTTTACAGGCTCCTCGCACTCTGAAGCCTGAGCAGACTCGTAATCGCCAAGTACAGCGCAGTTGATCTCCTTAAGGTCTGAGATAGCTCTTTCAACCAGGATCTTCTTGGAGAATTCAAAACCAAGGTCAAGCGCCTCCAGAAGCTGTTCCCTGTCAGATGCCTTCTTGATTCCGATACTTGAACCGAGGTTAAGAGGCTTTACGATAACGGGATAGGAAAAAGCTGCCTCGATCTTGGAAACAAGGCTGTCCACATCCTCATAGTCCTTCCAGCTGTAGCACTTGCAGTCAAGAACAGGAATTCCGTTGTCCTTAAGAACTGTCTTCATAACGTACTTGTTCATTCCAACGGCTGATGAGAGAACATCACAGCCGACTACGGGAAGTCCGAGTGTAGCAAGGTATCCCTGAAGGGTTCCGTCCTCCACGTTGGTTCCGTGAACGATAGGGAATGCCAGATCAACCTGAGTGATCACGTTATTTCCAAACTTCTTCATAGGATATCTCATGAGGGAAACCTTCTCGCCCTCCTTGACCCAGATAACACGGGTGCTCTTGTTAAGGAGCTGAGGAATGTGTGTGTACTCCTCAATGTTTCCGATGGATTCGCCCACGTAGAAATCGTTATTCTTGGTGATATAAACCGGAATAACCTCGTACTTGTCGGCGTTGATATAGCCGATGGCCTGGATTGCAGAGATAATTGAAATCTCGTGCTCAGTGCTTTTTCCGCCAAATAATACTGCAACCTTTAACTTCATAGTGTTCCTTCTTTCAAAATATCATTTATAGTTATCAGGCAGGTCGTTCTCCAGGAGAATAACCTTTTCTTTTCCTGCTTCAAGCTCGTACATCAGCTTGGTAGCCTCATCAAGTGTGCTCTTCACATAGAGTTTCTTGCTGTTAAAGCCGGCTCCAAGAGCGCCCTTTCTGATGGCTTCGCTGTTCTTGTCTCCCACAAGGATGATGTAATCGCAGACAGCTGCTGCCTGTTCACCGAATTCCTTGTTGTACTTATCCTGCTTGTCCCCCAGCTCAACCATACCGGGTGTAACAAGGATCTTAACAGCATCTTTAAAAAGAGCCAGTGTCTCAAGAGCTACTTTGGCTCCGTTGGGGTTTGAATTATAGGCATCATCAAGAATTGTCACATCACCGTGCTTGTTGAGCTCAAGTCTGTGAGGCACGCCCTGGAGCCTCTTAACGCCCATCTTGAGCTTGCTCATGGGAACTCCCATGCAATTGGCAACCGCAATGGCACCCATGATGTTCTGAACATTGTGCTTACCCACAAGTCTTGTGGAGAACTCAGCGGTCTCTCCGTCGGGAGTGGTAACGGTAAAGGTGGTTCCTGCGCCGGTAACCTTAAGGTCTGAAGCTCTGTAATTACAGCTCTTGGTGAGACCGTAGGTGATGGCATCGGGATATTTCATGTGACTCTTGATCACAGGATCATCGCCGTTTACAAACTTAAGATTGTGGCCTGTGATGCTCTCGTTCTGCGCTTTTTCTTTGGCATCAACCGCATCGAGAAGCTCGTACTTGGTGTTGATGATATTATCAAGTGAATGGAAGGTCTCAAGATGCTGTGGTCCGATGGAAGTGATGATACCGTCATCGGGATTTACAATATCCGTGATCTCCTTGATGTCGTGAACATGTCTTGCGCCCATCTCGCAGACAAATATCTCGTGGGTGGGTTGCATCTGCTCTCTGATGGTCCTTACGATTCCCATGGGAGTGTTGTAGCTCTCGGGAGTCATGAGAACTCTGAAGCTCTCAGAGAGAAGTGTGCTCAGGTAGTACTTGACGCTGGTCTTGCCGTAGCTACCGGTGATACCGATTATCCTAAGCCCCTCGTGCTCCTTGAGGATCCTCTTGGCATCATCGATAAAATGCTGGTTGATCTTGTCCTCAATGGGCTTATTTATCAGATTGGCAAGAGCCGGAATAAAGGGAAGCACTCCAATGTAAATGGCGCATGCGGCCCAGTACATGAAGATTGTTGATACCTCCCTTTGATTTTGTGTAGAAAAATTCCTGACCGCTCCCAAGAGAAGAGGCAGCAGGAAAACAATCGCTGTCAGTATCAGGTATGTCACAAACAGTCTCTTCACCCTGTTGGTCACCACGAATTTCTTCTTGGCGGGCCTTGGAAGATAGAGAACTATAAGGCACACGAAGGTGATAAAAATGATCAATAGTGAAAGGGCGATAAGAAATCCCCACTTATTATGAGCTGCCAGCATTATAAGCAGGAACAGCACAGGAATTGCCGCATGAGCAATAACTCTCAATAAGACAGTCTTAATGTACCTGAAGTACCCCTGAAGCTGGTAGCTTGAGAGCTGCAACATGTGAGTGAAATGTCTGAGTGCCAGGATTCCCAGGCAAATCGCCGGTATCACTGTTATCAAGATCATGAACATAAGATATACCTCGAATATCTGTTATTGAATCCCCAGAAAGCTTCCCAAAATCCTGTTATAAAGGACGGGATTTTCCAGAAATGAATAGTGACCAACTCCGTTTATTACTGCCAGACCTGCCTCCGGCATATTCTTTTCCATTATCTGACCGTCTGAGAGGGGTGTTGCTGTGTCCCTGTCTCCCCAGATAAGAAGGGCCGGCATGGTGACCGACGGCATGTAGGGCACCAGGTCCTCATTGACAAGCTTGACCAGTGTCTGTCTCATTACAGGCGATGCAGCGGCATAATCAGCGCTTCCGAATTTCTTCTGAAGTCTGTCCAGTGTTCCGGGGAACAATTTGGCAATGCCTGTCTTGGTGAGAAGACTCTTGTAGGTCTTGTATCTGCGGGTACGCTTCTTCTGAGCCTCGGTCTTAACAGGGATAACGCCTGCGGCATCTGTCAGGATAACCTTGGGAATCGTGAAGGAAGTCTGTAGCCTTCCGTCGTGGATCCCGGACGCCAGCTTGATGATAATGCGGCCTCCCATGGAGTGACCCAGGAACATTATTTCTTTTTCCTCAGGATAGAGCTCCCTGATAAAGTCCAGAACAAAGTTGACATAATCGTCAACACACATAGCCTCAGCCGGCTCATCACTCTTGCCAAAACCCGGCATATCCATGGCTACCACATGATACTTGCTCTTACAGAAATTCACGATCCCGGAAAAAAGATCGATGTTGGAACCCCATCCGTGAAGCAGTATCAGAAGGGAACCCTGACCCTCATCTATGTAATTGATATTTAAGCCATTAATTATCGTCTTCATAATCTCATACATATTAACACCATAGATACGGTGTTGCAAACAGTAAACATGACTTACATCTGGCAAAAAATGCTGCCTTGTTATTTTTCCAGAAGGCTCAGCATTATGATGAGAAGCGCATCCTGTTCAGGGTCATTCATAACCCCCAGCGCCCCGATGTCGGAATAGGTCCTCTCGGTGTCGCCTGTCACGTAGTTCACGGCACCGGGATTCATTCCCATAAGGAAATGAGCGTGATTCTCAATGATGGTGGTGTACTCGTGATTGTAAATAATGTGGTCGGTTATGGTAAGGCATCTCATATCATCCAGGAGTCTGTCAAAGTTCCCGGCAGCTGTACTGTCTGTCACCAGGTAAGATGATCTGGAAGATGCGCTTGCTATGCCCTCTGACCTGCCCATGAGCTCCTTCATCAGGATCCCGCACTGGTCAAAATCCACCTCCTGCGTTATTGAAAGGTAGGTGATGGATCCCAGGAAAATGTTCTCGTCAGTATCAAATAACTCCCCAAAATCCTCTTTTGCAAAGAACTCCTTTAGGATCTGGTGATAGGAGTCTGACCCCGTTGCCCTGAACAACTGAGCTGCCGCCTTAAAGGCTGCCGTGTTGTCTGTCGCCTTCTGGTTATTTAAAAAGCACGTAAAGGCTCTGTCTGCGGCCTTTAAACATGTGGTTGCATATTCTTCGTCGTACTGCTGGTACACATAACTGAATCTTGCCATCATGGAGGCAAAGCTAATTGTGGCGTCCATGGATACGGGCGTTACTGTTACAGGGGCAGTGAAAGCATCTCCTCCTGCCGCCGTGTCTGTAATTGCGGCATCGTACTCGCCTCCCGTGACCTGATCCTGCATCTTGAGAAGCCAGTCCGCCTCGTAGCGCACCTCGTCAAGAATATCCGGAGTACCGTTGCCGCTCTCGGGAATCCCTGTCTCATCCGTAAATGCAGAGGGATTCATCTCGTAGGCCAAAAGCAGGTTATCTGCCACATTACTGCCCGTTGCGGTATATCTCCCCGCTGTTTCATCCAGGTGCCAGCCTCCCGTAACATCTATCTCCTGCCCGGGATCCTCTTGCAGGTGGGCCTTGGCCGTATGGCACGCGCTGTGGGCGTTCTCTCCGGCGTAGGTCTCTGAAAGGGCGATTCCGCACCGATTTATGTAGTAATTCTTGCAGGCGGTATCGAGCACCTCCCTGTAAGCATCCTCTTTTATGGCAAAAGAGAAGGACTCACCCACCACATCTGCGTAGATGTAATAGTTACCCTCGTCCCTGAAGTCGTTAAAATAGCCCACGGAGTCATATTCGCCAAGCTCCTGATCAAGGCCTGATTTCTCGATGTCCCCTGTAAATACCACATTTCCGGTTTCAAGATCGCACACAGAGAACTTGCCTGAAAGCCCCTCTCCTCTGAAGATCACAGCCTTCTCTGAACTAGCCCCGTATCCCACCTGATCTACAAGGATATTGGGTATCTGGTCAGGTACCTGATAGTATAGCTGCACCGAGCCGCCGGTATTTGATGGCTCCGATACCTCCGTAGTCATTTCAGCAGAAGAAGCGCCGCAGCCTGCGACGCTTCCTGTAACCTGAAATATAAGCAGTATTCCTGCTATTGTCTTTTGGTGTCTACTCTTTAAAAGCATGTCTTTATCATCTGTCTATCTGTTATCGTATATTCTCTGAATATGTCCCGTGATGCGCTCTATACCTGCCTTTTTAAGCTCTTCTCTAAACTCTATGACCTTATTATCCGCAGTTCCGGAATAATCCCCGGAGGCGAGCATGGGAATGTATTTATCAAATATCGCCGCAATGCTGGCGACCTCGGCATTTATATTGGGTGTCGAAAACTGAATGCCCTCCCAGGGATAGTCAACCGCCACTCTGTTATAGGCATCGACAAGGTCGTAGTAATCCTCCCAGTCGTAGCCTGCATTGGGTATCTCGAAGGCATCTCTTCTACCCCACCAGAAATCGGTGAGTATTCCATCCAGCTCTTCGTTGTAGCCGCTGGGCTTCTCCATCATGCCCTCTGAATTGATCTCGTACTGAACGCCCTCTATTCCATATCTCATGAGTCTGTAGCAGGTCTCATTGTTTCTGATCAAGTCATAGACCATTAGTGCCAGCTCAGGGTTCTTGGACCTTGCAGATACTGCCATGGCGCCGTGTATATTGCTGACCCTCATGACATTGCCGTTCTCTTTTCCAAACCAATAGAACCCAAGGTCCACATCAGGAAGTGAGCTAGCCATGTTGGGCGCTATAATGGTGTAGAAATTTTCTGTATGATGCTGGATCACAGCGGTTTCGCCTTTATAAAACTCAGCCTCGTTGTCACCAACCGCTCCATTATTTCGCCAGACTCCCATATTTCTCCATTGTTTCATCAGTCTGGCAAATTCAAGGAATTCATCGCCTTTATAATACGGACATATGATCCTGCCCGGGTCATCCCTGTCCTGTCCCCATATACCATAGGTTGACAGCTCATATATAGGGAGATACTCCTTGGCAGACATAAGATATCCCAGCGTTGCGATGTTGCCGGCTCCGTCTGTATCCCAGGGAATCATCTCCGGATGGTTCTCCACCACCCATTTAAAATATGTATTCAGGTCATCCCAGGACTTTATCTCGGAAAGTCCTGCTTCCCTTGCTATATCTTTTCTGTAAATAAACCCGTGGTTGGTCCACTGGGAATACTCATTTTCGGGAATCAGGTATATTTCGCCTTCATATTTGCAGTTCTCCCACTGTGCACCGGTCACATTGGTATAGGTTATGCCGCAGTAAACCCTCAGCATATCTTCAGAGAGAGGCATAAAATTGCCGCGGATCACGTTGGGCCATGCGTCCAGCCAATCCGCTCCCGTGCCCACAAGGTCAATATCCACATCCCCTGAGCTTAGGATCTCATTGTAATGCTGAAGATAATCCGTCCATCCGACGTAGTAGATATCAAGCCTGGCGTTTATCTCTTTTTCCAGTATCTTGTTAAGCCTGGCAATAGCTTCCTCTGTTCTGCCATTGGTCGGCTTATTCCCCACCGTAAGATAGGTAATGGTGGTGGGCGGCTTGGAAAAATCGATGATCTCTAAAGCCTTGGCGTTCTGATATCCTCCATGGCTGTCACTTCCGCAGGAAATTGTAAGAAGCAACATGGAAGCTATGAGTAAGACCGACAATAGCCTTTTATTCAACGGCATTTCCTTTCTGCTCTTTTTCAGCTTTATTCCTTGCCCTAAGTTCTACAAAAAAGTCCTTTAGAAGCCGGCTGCATTCCTCTGCCAGCACGCCTTTCTTAACCTGAACCTGATGGTTGAAGTTAGGATTGTTTAAAATATCCATAACAGAGCCTGCGCATCCTGCCTTGGGATTCTCTGCAGCCATGATGACTTCAGGGATCCTGGCCTGAACTATGGCCCCGGAGCACATCTGACAGGGTTCAAGCGTCACATAGAGTTTGCATTCCTCGAGGCGCCAGTCCTTCATGACCTTTCCGGCTTTCTTAATGGCTGTGATCTCCGCATGAGCAAGTGGTGTCTTGTCTGTAATCCGCCTGTTATAGCATCTTCCTATTATCTTGTCCTGATAAACGATAACACATCCGATGGGAACTTCTCCCAGCTTGTAAGCCTTTTTGGCCTGGGCCAGTGCAGCCCTCATATATTTGATGTCCTTCTTTTCCTCATCGGTCATGGACTTCAACCTCAATTCATAGTAAGTTAGTAGTAATTGCTTTTGATTTCTGTTATAATTCCAACATCAATATTATAAGTGATTCTTGCTACCGCTAGCAAATCACCAGGGAGTTTCTAAATGAAGATTTCAACCAAGGGCAGATACGCCTTGAGAGTTATGATCGACTTGGGGTTACATAACACAGGAGATTATATCTCTCTTAAAGATATAGCAAACAGGCAGAACATCACTCCTAAATATCTGGAGCAGATTGTAAGTACTCTGAATAAAGCCGGATTTCTTCAGAGCATGCGCGGGAACGCCGGTGGGCATCGCCTTGCCAAGGCCCCGGAGGAATATAACGTAGGTGATATCCTTCGCACCATGGAGGGCCCCCTTGCATCTGTTGAATGTACCGCTACGATAGAGGGTCAATCCTGTCCTCTTTCCGACGAATGCGCCACCTTCACCTTTTGGAAGGGCCTTGATAAAGTTATAAATGAGTATGTGGATGGTTTCACCCTGCAGGATCTGCTCGATCAGGCCTCGGGAAAAGGAGACTATTCAATCTGATTGACACAGAGCTGAAAGTTAAGTATAGTAATAGGGCGGCTCTGTGAAGGGTGTATGTAGCAGTCCTTTTGTATGGGAGTGGGTCTTATGCAATGGAAATCTGCGAACCGTGTCAGGTCGGGAACGAAGCAGCACTAAGTAGAAACTTTCATGTGTTGTAAGGTTGCCTGTTCTTGTCGGAAGAAAACGTACATGCATCCTTCACAGGGCCGCTTTTTTCTGTCAGATCTTTCCATTCTCCAGGTATTTCATATAATTGATGACCATAAGCGCTATCTTGAAGGTAAGCGCATCGTCAAACTTTCTAACGTCAAGTCCTGAGCTCTTCTCAAGCTTCTCTATCCTGTAAACAAGTGTATTTCTGTGGACAAAGAGCTGTCTGGAAGTCTCTGATACGTTCAGGTTATTCTCAAAGAATTTGTTAATTGTGTTCAAGGTCTCCTCATCAAGATCGTCCGGGACTTCCTTTCCGGCAAATATCTCATCTATGAAGATCTTGCAAAGGCTCTCGGGAAGCTGATAGATAAGTCTTCCGATTCCCAATGTGTTATAGGCATTGACCTTCTTTTCTGCGTAGAAGATCCTGCCGACTTCAAGAGCCATCTTGGCTTCCTTAAAGGATTTACTCAGATCCTTGAGTTCATCAACAATTGCGCCGTATGCTACGCGCACATTGAGCATGATCTCTGTATTCATCATATCCACGATGGTGGAAGCTATTCTTCCAACCTCTGAATAGGACTGTCCCTTGGAAAGGGTCTTTATCAATATTACGCTGTTCTCATCCACCGCCGTGACAAAATCCCCGGAGTGGTTACCAAACATCCCGCTCAGCAGCTCCTGAGCAGAATTATCAACAGCATTTCTCGTCTCCACCAGGATGATAACTCTGGGAGCATTTATCTCTATCTTAAGCTTTCTTGCTCTGTTGTAGACATCTATCAAAAGCATGTTATCCAAAAGCAGATTCTGGAAAAAGTTATTCCTGTCAAATCTCTCCTTGTAGGCTATTATCAGACCCTGAAGCTGGCTCACACCGATCTTGCCCACCATATATGCATGTTCCGAATCGCCCTGTGCTAGAAGTACATAGGCCGGGTCGGAATCATCAAGAACCTTGAACAGATGAACATCACCGATTACCTGAGAATCCACCGGTGAATTGGCAAAACTGATGATAATGGATATGTCCAGGAAATCCTTGTCACTTGTGGAAGCAACCACTTCCCCTCCAAGATCCATAACACACAGCTCAACCTTGGTGATGGCACTCAGCTCTTCTATGCTTGTTCTAATAGTCTGCGCGGTTATCATATGTTTTCCCCTTTCCCGGAAATCATGACATATTTCAACACTTTTATCATAACACAAAAAAAGGAGCTGCGCGATGATGCGCAGCTCCTGAAAGCTCGATAATGTAGTTCTGCTCTCGGCTTAGTTTGTGATTGTCTGCTCTGTCTCTTTGTCGAAGATGTGGATCTTCTCAACATCGAATGCAAACTTAACCTTGTCGCCGGGTCTTGCAGTTGTACGAGAATCAACTCTTGCAGTGATAGGGAACTCAGCAAGATCAAAGTACAGATAAACTTCTGCACCGAGAAGCTCGTATACGTTGATTGTTGACTCGAATACAGCCTTGGATGTGCTTACAACCATCTCGGAATCATCAACGTCCTCAGGACGGATACCGAATGTAACTGTCTTTCCGGCGTAGCCGCCGTCGATAAGCTTCTTAGCCTTTGCAGGAGGAAGCTCGATTGACTGACCTGCGATGTTCAGGCAAGCCTTGTCGCCGCTTACTTCGCAAACAGCATCAAGGAAGTTCATCTGAGGTGATCCCATGAATCCTGCAACGAAGAGGTTGCCGGGCTTGTCATA
>JAEEGI010018441.1_pt1 | contig 14182 bp, 9 predicted proteins | sample 8958751 | NCBI WGS metagenome assembly JAEEGI01 (sample SAMN16246545, study PRJNA631951) | gut metagenome | biome: gut microbiome; feature: rumen; material: KS-attached | host: Bos | place: Iran: Karaj | collected 2018-10
GAAATAGCGTGTCAGACGAGGAATGACCAGCAATGAGCCTGCTATGTAGGCAAACAGCTTCAGGAGGAAGAACAACGACCCCCACGGGTTGCCTCTGCCACTGCCCGACGATGCCTCTGTCAGCTGTGCCAGAGCGGCCAGCATGACCAGGGCCAGAAACAGCGAAATCATCGATGATCCCACGCTGAGTCCCACCGAGGGGTGGTGCTGCAGGCCATAGCGTCCGATGATGGGGTAGGCCACCAGCGTGTTCGATGCCATGATGCAGCCTAGCAGGAACGACGTGCCCTGCGAGTAGTGGAGCACCGTGAGTGCCATGACGTAGGTCATGGTCAGCGGCACCAGGCACGTAAGGAATCCGAAGACGAGGAAATGCTTCTTGTTTTTCTTCACGCTCTCCAGATCCATCTCCAGGCCGGCCAGGAACATGATGTAGTAGAGGCCTACCTGCCCAAAAATCTCGAACGACGAACCCCGTGCCAGCACGTTCAGCCCGAAGGGACCCACCAGCACGCCTGCCAGCACCATACCGATGATATGGGGGATGCGCAGCTTGCTCATGATGATGGGAGCAAGGAGAATAATTAGCAACACCACAAAGAAAATCATCGTGGGGTCGGTAATCAACGGGGTTGTAGTCAGCAGAATAGGCATTTCGGCTGCAAAGTTACGAAAAGTCGAGCGCAAAACAAAAGAAAGTCATTTCTTTTTTTTGCCGAGACGAAGTAAGTTCGCCATTTTATTGGCAAAGTTACGAAAAAACGGGGGAAGAACAAAGGAAACCAGTTCCTTTTTTATTCCGAGTGCCAGTAACTTCATGCTTACAGGACGGAAAAGGCGGGAAATGACGTGGTCAGTATAGTTAAAATCCACTAACAGATTTTAATTCCATGTTAATTGCTGGAATGGGCAGGGTTGTCGTAGTACTTTTGCACTTGTCAAAACGCAAGGGCCCTGCGAGATGACACAAACACAAACATTATTAACTTTTAAACACTTAAACATTATGGCACTACAAATCAATCTCTACAAGAACAAGAACCAGAACTCTGCACAGTTTGGCCGCGTCTATGGCCGCGTGAAGAATGCCGACCCCATCGGCGTCACTGAGCTCGCCAAGCACATGAGCGACCACAACACTCCCTACTCGCAGGGCGTCATCAAGGGTATCCTTACCGACATGGTGGGGTGCATCAAGGAGTTGATCCTGCTCGGACAGCCCGTGAAGCTGGGCGACCTCGGCATCTTCTCTGCACAGGTGACCAGCGGCTCGAGTGCCGACGCCGCCCACTTCGAGCTGAACAAGCACATCAAGAACGTGCGCTTGCTCTGCAAGGCTACCGGCGAGATCCGTCAGGCACGCCTCACCCAGGAGGGTATCCTCGCGTTCACCGATTTGGCTTTGAAAATCAAGAGCGGCGAGGCAGTACTGTCGAACGAGAAGGGAAAGTACTTGGCAGGTGGGGAGTAACCCCCTCTCCAATCCCCCGAGGGAGGAAGAGGCTAGCTGAGAACTTTCGCAAGGGGGAAGAGGGGGGCTCCTGATGTGACCGCTCTGCGGTCTTGCGAAAACAGGAAATAAACAAAGTAAAGCACGGAGCGCTCCAAAAGTATCTGTTTATCAAATTATGGAATTCGTATGAAACTATTCGACAAATTGAGCAAGAAAGTGTGGGCGTTTGTCAAGCGCAAAGCCGTCGAGGTAATCGTTGCGATGCTTACTGCTGCCATCACCGCTCTCACTACCACCAGCTGCATGAAAATTATTTTTAATTAGGAGTTAGGAATCAGGAGTTAGGACTTGCCGTCGGGCAGGTTTCTAACTCCTCATTCTTTATTCAATAGCTTCTGGTGTCGGCTCCCCACATCATTTTTTCGCGTAAAGTGGAGAAATAGCTGGTTTGGGGGCGTTTCACCACCTTGAGCATATAGGGAGCACGGGCAAGGCGGAGGGTGGTTCCCTCAGGCATTTTGGAAGAGCGTCCGTCAACGGCTACAAGGAATGTATGGCTGCGACTGCTCACGGTCAGTTCCACGGTAGCTGTGTCAGGGATGACGATGGGGCGTACGTTCAGCGAGTGGGGAGCCACTGGCGTGAGTAGCATGACTCCGGTACCCGGCGTGATAATAGGTCCGCCATTGCTGAGTGAATAGGCTGTGGAGCCGGTCGGCGTGGAGACAATAAGTCCGTCAGCCTGATAGGTGGTGAGATATTCGCCGCCGATACTGGCGCGGATGCTGATCATCGAAGCGGTGTCGCGCTTCAGAATGGCCACATCGTTAAGGGCGAAGGGATAGCAGTCGGGCAGTTCGCCGTCGCACTCCACCTGTATGAGTGCTCTGCTCTCCACCGAATAATCGCCGCGATAAAGGGCATCGACGGTCGATGGGAAATCTGCGGCACTGACATCGGCCAGGAATCCCAGCCGCCCCATGTTCACGCCCAGGATAGGGGTCTCCTTCCCGCGTACCAAGCTGGCCGTCTTCAGCAGGGTGCCGTCGCCGCCCATGGATATGGCGAAGTCGGCATTGAAATCAGGGCCGCAGAAGGTGGAGATGAGCGCACCGTCCGTCTCCGTACCTATTCCGTAGAGGTCTTCTTTCTCTATCAGTCCTGAACAACGCAGGAAGTCGAAATACGCTTCTTCGACGGTGATGCGGGCCCTGCATTCTTGCAGACAAGCCAGCACCTGGCGTATGGCAGCCGACTTTTCATGCTGGTAGATGTTCCCGAAGAGGGCAAATGTGAGGTCTGTGCGTAACATATTTTCCCTTTTTCTTTTCTGAGTGAAAAACTTTTTGTATATTTGCAGCTGCAAAAATACTAATTTTATTTCATATTATGGCAAAAGTTTATGTTTTTTTGGCAGATGGCTTCGAAGATGTCGAGGCTCTGATTCCCGTTGACGTGCTTCGTCGCGGTGGCGTGGAGGTAGTAACGGTGAGCGTGATGGATGACAACCTGCTGGTGGAGTCGGCTCATGGCGTACAGATGGTGGCTGATACGCTGGTGGCGGATTGTGACTTCAGCGATGCCGATTTGCTGCTGTTGCCTGGAGGCATGCCTGGCGCTTCTAACTTATATGAGTGTTCGCACGTATGCGAAGCAGTTGTTGCCCAGCATGAAGCAGGCAAGAAGGTGGCAGCCATCTGCGCTGCTCCCGCTGTGGTGTTAGGCCAGTTGGGCGTGCTTGCCGGCAAGCGAGCCACTTGCTATCCTGGTTTTGAGCAGCTGTTGCAAGGCGCAGAATATTCAGGTGAGCTGTGCACCGTCGATGGCAACATCATTACTGGTGAGGGACCTGCCGCCGCCTTCCCCTTTGCCTATACCCTACTGGCCATGCTCACCGACGAGCAGTCGGCCCGGCAGATTGCCACTGGTATGCGCTATGTACATTTGATGGAGGACGGGAAGCCTTTCTGAAATAAGGAATGAGGAATGAGAAATGTAATAATAACCAAGATATGAAAACAACAAAAAGCATCATGAGAATAATGACAACGAGACGAGCAATGTTCTGTGCATTTCTTCTTGCTCATTTCTCATTTCTCATTTTATCAGTGGATGCACAGGCAGTGACATCACCCAACGGGAAATTGTCGGCAGCGACAATCGGCCAGCAGTTTGTTGTCAGCTACGAAAAGCAGAAGGTGCTGGAACTGGCCAATATCCCATTTAGCAAGCTGGAGTTCGTCAGGAAGGTGAAGGATGACTATCAGATGCTGGAAGGCAAACGCCTGCATTGCATCAACGAGGCCAATGAGTACAGCGCTCCGCTAAATGTTCGTGATAATCTATCTGAGGCACGGATTGTGATGAGGCTCTACAACGACGGCATCGCCTTCCGCTATGAGTACGCGGGGCTGCAGAACAGCAAGGTACCTACAGAACAGACAGCCTACGTCATCCCCGAAGGAATCAAGCGCTGGATGATGCAGTGGAGCGATGGTGCCGAGGGCTTTTTCCCGATGTCGACCACAGCCAAGGTGAAGACGCTGGGCGGCTTCGGCGGCTCGATGGCTCAGAAAGAGGACAACACCCACTGGGGCTATCCTCTACTGATGGAGCCTCAGGAAGGAGTGTTCGCCCTCATCACCGAAGCCAACATTGAGCGGCGGCAGAGTGCGTCGAGCCTGTTCAACAATGGCGAGGTGTTCAGTGTCAGGCAAGACCAGAACGACCTGCAGTTGAACGGAGACTGGCATACGCCTTGGCGTGTCGTCATCATCGGGCGTCTGGCCGACATCGTACAGTCTACGCTCGTCACCGATGTCAGCGAACCGTCAAAACTGGAAGATACCAGTTGGATTAAACCCGGCGTGGTGTCGTGGATTTATTGGGCCAACAACCACGGCTCTAATGACTACAGCATTATTAAGAAGTATATAGACATGGCCGTCACGCTGAAGCTGCCATACGTGCTCATCGATGCCGAGTGGGACGAGATGGACAAGCTGGCCTCTAATGAGGGCAAGACCATCGAGGATGCGCTAGCCTACGCCCACGCCAAGGGTGTGAAGCCGCTCATTTGGTACAACTCGTCGATAGGCTGGGTAAATGGTGCTCCTGGCCCGAAGTACCGTCTGAACAAGCCCGAAGACCGCGAGAAGGAATTTGCCTGGTGCGAGAAGATGGGTGTGGCAGGCGTGAAGATTGACTTCTTCAGCGGCGACAACCAGATGAACATGGACTACTGTCAGGATCTGCTGGAGAGCGCTGCCCGTCATCATCTGCTGGTGAACTTCCACGGTGCCCCCATCCCTCGCGGATGGCAGCGCACCTATCCCAACCTGCTCTCCACAGAAGGTGTCTATGGTGCTGAGTGGTACAACAATGTGCCTCATTTCACAAAGAAAGCGGCCAGCCATAATGCCACCCTGCCCTTTACGCGTAATGTCGTCGGCCCGATGGACTACACTCCCTGTGCCTTCAGCGATTCGCAGCATCCTCACATTACGAGTCACTGCCACGAGCTGGCGCTCACGGTGCTCTATGAAAGTGGCTTGCAGCATCTGGCCGACCGCCCCGAGAGTTTCCTGGCACAGCCTCAGGAGGTACAGGCATTTCTGGGGCAGTTGCCTACCGTATGGGATGAAACTCGATATGTCAGCGGCTATCCTGGCGAGAGTGCCGTGCTGGCTCGCCGCAGTGGCAACACATGGTACGTGGCCGGCATCAACGGCACCGACGAACCGAAGGTGCTCAATGTGCCCCTTGGATTCATCAAGGGCAAGAAACACAAGGCCACCCTCTTTGCCGATGGCCAGACGGAGAGTGATAAGCAGTCGGCCACTCTCATTTACAGCGACGAGCCGTGGACAATCAGCACTGTCAGCAAGCTGCCCGTAGCAGTTCCCTGCAAGCCGCGTGGCGGTTTTGTCATGGTCATCAGCAAGTGACGAGCTTTCCTAGAGTGCAGATAATGGCTACAGGCTAGAACTGCCAGCGCAGCTGCAGGTCCAGGTCTGTCTGGTGTGAGTGGGCTATCTGCTGCAAGTTGCTGCCGATGACGCTGCGGTCGAAATAGTTGGTATAGCCCAGGCGGGCGGAGAAACGCAGGCGGGACGTCAGTTCCACGCGTCCCTGTATACCGAGACGCATGCCGTGGCCGTAGTAGGTGGGGAAGTAGAACTCGTGTTGCAATTGCCGTTCGTAGACGTAGATGCGGCACTGGTAGGAGTCAGTGTTGAAGAGTGCGGCCATTCCGTTTAACTGTATTCGTGGGATAGTCCATGCCACATGTTGCGAAAGCAGCCATCCGCGCTCTGTCTGAGGACTTGAAATATGGCTAACGTCAACCTGAGTCTTCAGCGTCCAGGCATTTGCAGAATAAGCAATTGAGAACCGCTCCTGGTGGCTGTCGTTGGCCACCAGGGCGGTTTTCTTTTCATTGTCTTTTTGGCGCATGCGTGAGCGGTGACGTAGCAGCAGTGTCCAGCGGTTTCGCTGCCAGGTGCCCTGAACGAGGAAGTCCCAGGCTTCCGACGATTGCGACACGCCATAGCGGGCCCAGGGAAACCATGCATAGTCAGCATACCCTTGCAGGCGCAGGTAGGCCAGTGGGTTCCAGGTGGCTCCGAGGTAAATACCGCTCTCGTTCTGCGTGCGTGAGCTTTCGCCGAAGCCGTGGCCATAGAGCGATGTGTAGCGGTAGCTGTAGAAACGCTGCAGAGCCATCAAGCCTAGGCGAGCCGAGGGCTGCCAGCTCAGTGCATTAGCGGTGGCCATGGCACCATGACTGTCGGTGGCTGTCTCGCCTGTCAGGCTGAGACGATGGTGCAGATAGGCATAGTCCACGCTCATGTTCAGGAAGTGTTGCCCATGGGCGTAGTAACGGCGGAACAGCGTCTGCCGCTGGGGTTGAAGCGACCGGTCGAGCCGCGAGAATACGGCAGTGGCACCCAGCCGCAAGCCGCCTTTCCGGTAATTGATGCGTGTTCCGCCGGCAGCGATATGGGTGTTGTCCTTCTTCTGCATTTCTAAAGGCGTGCGATGGTAGCCACTGGTGATGAGTGTTTGGGCATCGCCCGTCTTCGTCAGCGTGGCGTCAATGGGGCGGTAGGAGGCGAAGGCAGAGAGTAACAGTCTGGATGATGACTTACCTTGGTTGATATGCGGCCTACCGAGGAGGCTGACCGAGGTTGCCGCTCCCAGGAAGTAGTCGGACTCTGAGCGCGAGGCGTGGGGACGTATGGTCTGCACGGTGCGCCCCAGGCTCTGTAAGGTGGCCAACTTGCCCAGCTGGAAACTCTGCCCCAGGACGAGACCCATGCCTGCAGAGAGTTTGTATTTGCCCACGATCAGGTTGTCTATCCTGCCTAGTCGGCGCAGCTGGAGGTAGTAGGAATAGATGTCGTAGCCCTGTGAGTTGCCTTTGGCAAAAAGTGGCTCGCCGGCATCCTGCGCCGCCACGAAACCCAAGCGCAGACGGTTGCTGCTGCTCAGCTCGTAGCGCAGGGTGTGGCGGTAGGGATAGCCCAGGTAGCCGTTCTGATCGCCCTTCCGTTCGTAAAAAGGGATGCGCAGCGTGCCCATTACCGTATGCTTTCCCCGATGCAAAAGACTGTCCAGGCGGGGGAAGCGGTTGCTGGGCGGCATATCGGCCTCGCCGCTGACATAGACAAAGAAAGGCAGCAGCGACAACTGCTGATAATCAAGCGAACGCACCATGCGCAATTCACCCAACGAGCGCATGGGGCCATAGTGGTAGAGGTATTCCTGCAGGTCCATCACCTGCTGGGCAGAGAGAAAGGGCAGCCGCTCCAAATCCTCGCGTGTGCAGCAGTTCAAATTCAGTGGATGGGCAGCTAGTTGTTCCAGCAGTTCATAGCTGTCTTCCAGCAATTCGCCCGCCTCTTCGCTGTCTGTCCCGTCGGAGGGGTCGGCCACGCCCATCACGTCATCATAAACCTGTTGCCACGACTGTGCCTTCGTCTCGGCGAAAGCCATAACCGTCAACAAGAGTATCAGTCTATGGAGGTGTTTCACGCTGCATTATGTCGCGAGCAAATGTCTGACTTTTTCCACATCCATTCCCAGTTGAGTGGCGATGGCCTCGGCCGAAAGGGATGCTTTGTGCAGCATCTGTACAGATTTACGAAGCATCGCACTCTGCTCTTCCAGCTGCGCACTCTGCTCTTCCAGCTGCGCACTCTGCTCTTCCAGCTGCGCACTCTGCTCTTCCAGCTGCGCACTCTGCTCTTCCAGCTGCGCACTCTGCTCTTTCAGCTGTGTATTCTTCTCTTCCAGCTGTGCACTCTTCTCTTTCAGTTGTGCACTCTTCTCTTCCAGCTGTGCACTCTTCTCTTCCAGCTGTGCACTCTTCTCTTCCAGCTGCACACTCTTCTCTTCCAGCTGCACACTCTTCTCTTTCAGCTGCACTGTCTTTTGGGCCAGCTCATAGTCGCGAGTGAGAATTTCGGCATCGCGATGCTCGATGGCCGACATAAATTCCTCTTCGATATTGATTTTCCGTCGCATCTCCATGCTTGCGGCGGCCTTCACCAGTCTGCCCACAACATGCTCCATATCCACGTCACCTTCGTAGAGGCTGTCGTCGATTTTCAGCACCTTGTGATCGTTTTCGTCCTTCTGTGTCTGGTCGAAAATGCTGAGCAGCATGTCAAGGCGGCTCTTTCCCTCCCTGTGTGTCTTGTCTGTCTCTTTCAGTCTTCCACGCAGTAGCGGTATTTGAACAATGATGCTCTCATGTGTCAGGCTGTCGATAAAGGGGTCGGGCACTCCTTTCGTGACAGGTCGCCCGTCGTAGTCGCTCACCTCGTGCTGAATGTAGACTACAGGCTCCTCAATGTCGCCCACGCGGTGGCCCAGCAGGTAGACGGCAACCATTGGCAGTGCGTATGCCCCCCGGCTTTCCTCTTTCATGTTTCGAGGGTTCTCATATTGTAGTCCAAGATACTGGCGGAAGCGCAGCGTTTCCGTCTCCAGCCAAGTCTTCTGCAGCTCGATGAGGATGAGATGCTCCGTACCGTCGGCATTAAGTACCGTGGCGCCGAAGTCGATGCGATAGAGGGCGATGGAGGCGTTCTTGTCACCGGCGTACTCATGAGGGCGCATCTCCACTTTCACAATGTTCTTCTTCAGTAAGGCCGAGAGAATGATGCGCGCCACGCGCTCATCATCCATGAGGTATTTGAATACCACGTCGTAGATGGGATTGGCAATCGTAATCATAGCAGTATCCTTCCTTGTTATTTATTGTCCTTTTGCAATGTGTCGTTCCACGTCAGCCAAAATAATCCCGGTGGCACCGGTCAGGCTCTCTACATAGGCTCCTGCCTTTTCTCCTGCCGCAGCCAGACTGGTTGCGTCGCCGTCAAAGCAGTCCATCAGCTGCTTGAAGTCGTCATAGCCCTGAATCTCGAAGCCGCCGCCACAGGCTTTCAGCCCCTGAGCTTCCTGGAATTTCTTGTTTTCGGGGCCAAAGATGACGGGCCGTCCCCAGACAGCTGCTTCCAGCGTGTTGTGAATGCTCACGCCGAAGCCGCCACCCACGTAGCAGACGGTAGCATAGCGGTAGATGCTGCTGAGCAGACCGAAGCAGTCGATGATAAGCACCTCTCCATCCTCCATCCCCTGCTTTTTACTAAGCCGCACGACCTTCCGTCCTTCCAGCAGCTTCTCTATCTGCTGCAGGTGGTCTTCGCCGATGACATGCGGGGCAATTATCAACTTCCAGTCCTTATGCTCCTTGAAGTAGCGAATGAAAATTTCCTCATCGGGCGGCCATGATGAGCCGGCCACGAAAACCTTGGGATGGTTGGCTCCGAGCAGTTGCTCTATTTCGGGGATGACCTTTGCAGCTTCCTTTATCTGCAGAACGCGGTCGAAGCGGGTGTCGCCCGAAACGGTGACGTTGGTGATGCCTATCGTTGCCAGCAGCTCGCGGCTTTTCTCGTTCTGCACGTAGAAGCGGGTGAAGCATTTCAGCACGCGCCCGTACTGACGCCCGTACCAGCGGAAGAACACCTGTCCGTCGCGGAAGATGCTGCTCACGCTGTAGGTCGGCACGCCCCGGTGCTTCAGGATATGCAGGTAGTTATACCAGAACTCATACTTGATAAAGAAAGCCATCTCGGGCCTGATGAGCCTGAGGAAGCGGCGGGCGTTTCGGATGGTGTCGAGCGGAAGATAGCAGATGATGTCGGCCCCCTCGTAGTTTTTCCTCACCTCGTAGCCCGAGGGTGAGAAGAACGTAAGCAGGATTTTCAGTTCGGGGTGGTCACGACGGAGCTGCTCCATCAGCGGACGGCCCTGTTCAAACTCGCCCAGAGAGGCGGCATGAAACCACACATAGCGAGCTTCCGGATCCACCTTTTCACGCAGCACACGGAAAGCATCGCGCTCGCCGCGCCACATCTTCCTCACCTTCTCGTTGAACCGGCTGTAGACAGCAACGCCCAGCAGATATAGGTATATAATCAGGTTATACATCCGCTTATTTGTTTGTTTTCGAAAACTTTGCTGCAAAAGTACAAAAAAAAACCGAGCCAGCCACCTCTGAAGTGTTAACTTATCCTAACCGCTGGGGAGCAGGTCCATCTTTCCTGCGCAGATAGTAACCGCGACAGCCTTCACAGGCTGACGTGCGCAATTACGAAAGGCGTGGTCTCACTTGACAAAAACCTTCTGCCCATTGACTATGTTCAGCCCCTTCCGAAGGGAACTGATTCGCTGGCCATGAAGGTTGTAGATAAGTTTATTATCTATCATTTTTTCTTTGTTATTTAGACGCGCAGCGTCGCAGATACCAGTCGCCGCCTGCACCTCGAACTGGCCGGTGAAGGTCTCACTGCTATTCTCCACGGTCACGGTGTAGCGGCCTTTGGCGTAGGCAGAAATGTCGATGCTGAGGGCTACGACAGTGGCTGCGTTGACGGTTTTCTCATAGACAACCTGTCCCGACTCGCCAGCAATGCGTACCAGCCAGGCATCGTCGAGCGGGTTGAGATGGATGCCTAGCCGCAGGTCGCTGTATTCGCCATATATCGACTGTTCTTCCTTGCTCCTCCTCGGTGCCTGGGGCTTTGTCTTGATAGTATGGGTGAAGTCGAAGCGACCTTTCCGGGCACCCTCGGGGGTAGCCCCGTCCTCAAATACGTCGTTGAGATAGATGACTTCATCGTCAACGGCACATGACATCAGGAACTCCGGCATTTTATCTAAATTATCAGGATAGGCATTCCTGATCGGGCCGTCAATGCCTCCTACGCCTTCCAGCCAAGTGGTACTCTTGGTGTCTTGGTCAATCATGACATCTCTATAGACGCCTTTAAAGCCTTCTATTCCTCCAGTCTGCCTTGGTCCTATGATGAAAGGCGGATAATCATCAATGAGAGACACGGTCTCGTTGTCACCGAGGGAGAAGTCATACTTGAGCACCATAGACTGTTTGCCCTCGTCGTAAAAGTACACTTTTTGGTTCTCTTCGTACCATGCCCCCACTGTGCTCAGTGAAGGTGTCGGCGTCCAATATTCATCTGAGAAATCCGGACTGACAAACCGTTGGCACATCATCAGCTTACAGGTCTTTCCGTCAACGATGGTGTCGCCATCGAAATAGTAGTAGTCAACCACCTGCACGGGATTGCCCGAAATGGTTCCCACCTTCCATACTTTACCTTCTTCGACAAATGGGCGGTAAGCAATGTCATCAACAGGGTTTGTGTCGCTCTGGATGTAGAAATCATCAGCCGTAAAGATACATACTCCGTCCTCATAGCAGGAAACGAAAGCGTTATACTCGCCTGGTCTCCTAATTGGCGGTTCTGCAAGCGGATTCTGATCTTCAATGCCATTGCTTGCCGAGCCAACCCCCTCGACCCAGATGTCGTGCCACACGTCTTCGCCGTCGTATTCTATCGTCGTTAGCGTCTCGCCTTCTTCCGAATATTTCTGCAGGCAGGTGTATCGGCGGAACTGACAATTATTCACCTCTATGGTATCAACGCCATAAACCATCCAATTTGTATTACCAGCATCCAGTTCAGCCTTCCAGGTGAACACTCTTCCGAAATCTTCACGGCCGAATTCAAAGAAAGGCGTCATTAGCGGTGAGTCATAGGAGTTGTTGCCTAAGTCCCAATTCTTATACACGGTCCGCCCTGTTTCAAAAAGAAGGCATTCAAAACGTTCTGTATTCTCATCTTGATAATAGAGTTTCTTGTATTTGGTGCGCCTGATGATGGTATCTCCCTTCACGACGTATGAGTACGGTTCCTCGTGCCATCCGTCATCTTCCAGATGATAATGGACGTAGTTCCACCGTTTCCCTTCAATGCCCATCTTATGATAGCCTTCCTCTGTCAGATCCGGTTCCACCTTCTCGTAGAGTTTCTCGCCATTCAGTTCACAGGCGTTCAGACTATTGTAGTTGCCACTCAGCGGCAACATGTGAAAGAAATCCATGGTAGCCCCCACACCCTCTATCCAAGAAAAGTCTGACATGTCATTGACTTCACAGAGCGTGTATCTCTTAATGTCAATGCCGCCATTATCCTCCGTTTGGATATCTTTGACAACCAAATCTCCTGCCCTGACGTGAACCGTATCACCTATGGCACAGTCGAAATCATAGATCAACTCTGCTTTATCTTTTTCGGGAAAGAAGCAGTACACTTTCTTATCTACCTCGTACAGAGCTCCCTCATAATGGATGGCATTGTCGTTACTGTAATTCTCTGAGTACATCTTCAGACTATGCTGCCCTGCAATCAGGGTGTCTCCCTTCAAGTCATAGAAATAATAGTGGTCGTACTTGGCTGGACGTAAAGGCATAAAGTTGTCATACGTCCAATGCTTACCCTCCTCGACCAGTGGGCGGTAATTATCCTCGATGATTTTGGAGAAGCGTTTCCAGCCCGCTGTGGCTTCGTAGCGCTCCTTACAACCCTTGGGCACGTAAAGAGTAGCGGAAGTGAAATATCTCTCGTATGCCCCTTCATCGTATAGCTCAAACACGTCATCAGCTATTTCGAAAGGCTCCTCAATCTGCGAGATAACACTGGTAAGAGGCCAGCATGCAAAAAAGGCCGATTCTCCAATGCTGCTAACACTCGCAGGGATGATGATACTAGTCAGACTGTGGCAATGGAAGAAAGCCCCCAAACCAATGCTGGTTACACCTTCAGGAATAGTAAGACTGGTCAGATTGCTGCACCTTTCGAAAGCACCACCACTAATGCGCCTGAGACTTTGAGGCAAAGAAATGCTGACAAGTCCGCTGCATCCAGAGAAGGCATTTTCACCGATACTGTTAACGCCATCGGGAATAGTAACACTCTTCAGATGGACGCAATTCTGAAAGACATTGTTGTTTATACTAGTAACTCCTTTGGGTATGACAAGATGAATCACCTCCTCCCCGTTAAGATAGAGATGAGCACCATATTTTAGGGGATTTACAACATTATCTATCAACGTGATACCGCACCAGGCAGTGAGATCTGAGATATGCACGGCATCCAAATTGAAGCACCAAATGAAAGCACTACTCCCTATTGTGACTAAGCTTGGCGGAAAGGTGACGCTGGTCAGATTTTCACAATTTCGGAAAGCGCAGGTGCCAATAGTAGTGACTCCGTCAAGAATTGTGAGACTGGTCAGGGCGGTGCAGTTATCGAAGGCATAATCGCCAATGAAAGTGACCTCTTCGGGGATGACAAGGTCTGTCACCTCTTCATGGTTGAGGTAGAGGCGATGGGCATAGTTAAGGGGATTGGAACTGCTTTGAAACTCAGGTTGGAACTCGACACCACACCAGGCTGCCAGGTCGGTGATGTGTATGGCTTCCAGACCTGTGCAGCCATAAAAAGCCTCGTAATCCACGTATGCCATGCTTTTGGGGAATGAAATGCTTGTCAGACCGTCACAGCCTCTCAATGCTTCAAATCCCACGCAAGTAGTTCCCTCTTTGATTACCAATTCGCCCATCGGTTTATCGCCCTTATAGCCAAAGAGTTGTGAGCCAATGTAAAAGGGTCCGTCGGGAGCCTCGTCGAAAAGCGCATCATACCAAGGGGTAGCGTAAAATGCGTTTCTACCAACGAAAGTGAGACTGGTAGGAAGAGAGAGGCTGGCCAGACTGCGGCAATTATAAAAAGCATTACTACAAATAGTGCAGACAGAGGAAGGAATGTTTACCGACACAAGATTACTACAGCCTGAAAACAGTTTTTGGGAAAGTTGTGTCAAGCCTTCAGGAAGATGTACTGTGGCCAGATTGTCGCAGAGCTCGAAGGCCGATGCCTTGATATCGGTTACGGTCTCTGGGATACTTATGGACTTGATGTTACTATTCTCCCTAAAGGCACTCTCGCCGATACTTGTCACCACAAACTCTTCCGTTCCTACAGAAAAATTTCTGAGAATCTCCACATCGCCCGCAGCACCGGGACTGCCAGAGTGCTCGACTAAGCCGCACATTTCTATCACCTCCATATATCCCGCCTTGACCGAGGCTGTGGGCTGACCAGGTTTGTAGGTGTAGACGACGTTGGTCTGTGGGTCGATATACTCGTCGGCCATGGCTGCAAGTGCTATAACCGACATAATTGCCATCAATAGTACTTCCTTTTTCATCATCGTTTATTAGTTGTTTTGTTATTCTTCACTCTTCACTCTTCATTTTTCATTCTTCACTCTTCTCTCTTCACTCTTCAT
>JAEEGI010018443.1_pt1 | contig 14181 bp, 15 predicted proteins | sample 8958751 | NCBI WGS metagenome assembly JAEEGI01 (sample SAMN16246545, study PRJNA631951) | gut metagenome | biome: gut microbiome; feature: rumen; material: KS-attached | host: Bos | place: Iran: Karaj | collected 2018-10
TCCGCCACTAAGCTATGTCGTCCGCTCCGAAGAACTTCGTGACATAACTCCGTTCGACTTGCATGTGTTAGGCACGCCGCCAGCGTTCGTCCTGAGCCAGGATCAAACTCTCTATAAAATGGTATCTGAACGAGCAATATCAAATCGCCCGCGCAAATCACTTTAGAATTTGTCTTGACTACTCAAGAAATTTACGTTGACATATTTTGACAACGTTCGTGGGCGATTTGATATCGCTCACTCAATTGTCCATGGTGTTTGTTCATGTTTCTCGTTGTTTAATTTTCAAGGTACATCGGCCTTGCAGCCTATATAAACTCGCGTGGTTTCATCGGTTTCCCTCAACCGCAGCGACCTTTATATATTAGCACGTTGCATCCGGTTTGTCAAGTGTTTTTTTCGATTTCTCGAAAAAATCTTTTTGCCGGTGGTCGGAACCAGGTCCCTTCCGCAGCGCGCTCGCATATCTTAGCACCAATGGTTCGAAATGTCAAGCATTTTTTTGGGATTTTTCAAATTATTTTTTGGACCGGTTTTTGCCGCCTGCGCGTTGGATCAGGACGCAGAAAACGCCGCCGATCATCGCCGCCGCGCCGCAGACGGAGAGCAGGTCCGCGCCGGGCAGACAGACAAGCGCAAGCAGGATCGGGAGCGCAAGCTCGCAGAGCTGATTCGCCTTGTTCGGCGCAAGACGGTCCAGCATGCAGCGGGCTGCGTTCAAAAGCAGAGCGCTGAGACTGAAGCTGCCGATCAGCAGGGCGGCGGAGACCAGGGCCTCGAAGCGGCGGACCACGCCGAGGACGGAAACGCTCCGCGACAGGCTCCAGAAGGCAGACGGACCCTGCGCAAGCGCCGGGGAGAGGGTCCCTGCCGTGACGGCAGCCGTCACCGCCGCCGCAAGGGCGGCGGCAAGGGCTGAGACCGGGACGCCTTTCCGCTCCTCCGACGACGGCAGGCAGAGAACGGCTCCGGGCAGAAGCAGTGCGCCGCAGGCGCGGAGCGCCTTCGGCGTACTCCAGGTCGGGCGAAGCCAGGCGAGGCGGATCTGCGGCAGACTGAACGCCAGGACGAAACCGCAGAGGGCGGCGAGGATCGGCAGCAGCACGCCGGCGCACCGGGCCGGGACCTCCCTGCCCCGCCGGACGGCAGCCCAGGCAAGGATCAGCAGCAGGACAGCCGGGAGGGGCTTACCCGCCGTCTGCGGAAAGGCGTATTCCCCCTGACGGGCGGACCAGACCGCGAGACCGGCCAGAGCCGCCGCCAGAAGCGCGGAAGCGACCCGTCCCGCCGGCCAACGCGCCGCTTCGGACAGGCCCTTCGGTCCGAGCAGGCGCGTACATATATATAATAGGAGTGCGGCACACGCCCCGCCCGCGACCGCCGGGAGCCAGCCCAGACCGGGACAGAGCTGGAGCACCGGGACTGCCGCCGCCGTGAAGCAGAGGGCGCGTTCTCTACGGCGCATCGACCGCGAAGCCTCCCCCTTCGACGCGGAGCGTCGGCAGCGCGACGGGCTCGCCTGCGTGGAGCGCGCCGCGGACCCGGACCAGGGTCACCTCGGACGGATGAGCGGCAAGATAGGCCGCGACAGCCGAAGCGTCCAGGCCGCGTTCCTCGGTCCGGTAGAGCCCGGCCGCGGGCTGAAAGGCAGATTCCTCCGTGACGGCGGTCACGGTCCCGGCAAAGTCGTCCCCGGTATCGGTCACGACGATCTCCTCGGCGGTGGGAAAGAAGATCTCCCCGCTCACGCCTGCGCGCAGATCCTCCAGGGCCTCGGACAGCGTCCGTCCGACGCCGCGCACGGCCTGACCGACGTCCACGGTGTACGACCCGCCGTCCCGGGTGACGATCACGGCACGGACCGGGATCAGCTTTGCGGCGTCTGTGGCGCGGAAGGGCAGGAGGCCCAGGGCGGCAAGCGCTGCGGCGAGGAGCAGAAAACGAACGACTTTTTTCATGGTTCCTCCGCATTCTGATTGGATGATACCGCTATTTTGCGCCGAAACAGGGAAATCCATGCAGTCTCTCGCTCCATTTTTTTGCAAAGAAACGGAAAAAGATTCCTGCCTGCGTTCCGAGCCGGGCTTCACAAGATTTGGAGAATTTTGCCGACCTGCCACACCATATCTTGTATATGATTTTCGATTTTTTCATTTTTGTTACCGATTTGTTGCCCGCCGGAAAGCCCTAAAATGCAGGATTTCCGGCAATTTTCGTCAATTTTTCACATTATTTTGAAAATTATGCTTGCATATTCCGACTGTATATGATACAATGGTTACGAAATGATACGAATTATGTCAATTTCTCCCCGCGGCGGAATCGTCGATCGTTCCGTTTCGCCGCGCGGCAGTCGTTCGTTTTTCAACACGATCGGAGGTTATTTATGAAGCACAGATGGATTGCCCTGCTGCTGGTGCTCTGCCTTTCCCTGGGGATGGTCGGCACGGGATCGGCGGAGGAGAGCTTCGAGGACAGCGTCGATCTCGACCTGCTCGTGGCTGCGGGGATTCAGATGTATCAGAACGTGGAAGCCCATTACGACACGGTCGTGAACGACAGCGGCGCGATCGGCATGGGAATCATGGCCTGGCGGGCCGTCAAGGCTCTGGAGCTGCTGAAGCGGATCTGCGCGGCGGACCCCGCGCTCAGCCAGGAGAAGCTCGGCAGCGCCCTGTACCAGGAGGTTCTGGATACCGGACTGGCCGTCTACGACGCCAACGGAAGATGGATCGACTCTGGCTGGCATTACCGCCTGTTCACTGCCGACGAGATCGCCGCAGCGAAGTCGCTGATCTCCACCGACGTCGGCATTGCCGCCCAGAACGCCCAGGCGCGGGCGGACATTCCCGTTCAGTTGAAAAACGGCTGGAAGCGGGGCGTCCGCGGCAACGCCTCCCTGCTCTACTATTCCTACGCCGAGAACCACTACGGCGTCGGCGGGGTCAAGACCTTTATGACGAAGGTCCGCGCTGCCCTCGGTCTGGACGAGGACGCGCTGATCACCTCGCTCGACCTGTTCCACCACGGCGTTACGCTGACCGGCTACTGCGCCGAGGACCACTATGCAAGCTGCAACTGCGCCCGCTCCAGAAGCTACCGCTTCATCAAGAACGTCCTCGGCTGGGAAACCGGGGAAACCTGTGTCGGCGAGCACGATTGCCCCTGCGCCATGTTCACCGACATGCCTGAATACGACAGGGACAAGCACGCCGCCATTGACTGGGCCTACACCCATGACCCGCAGATCACGAACGGCATCTCCAAGACCAAATTCGGTCCCGCGCAGACCGTGACCCGCGCCCAGGCAATGACCTTCCTGTGGCGCGCCGCCGGCAAGCCGACGCCCAAGAACGCCGAAAACCCCTTCAAGGACGTCGCGGCGGGCGAATACTACTACGAGGCCGTTCTCTGGGCCGTGGAGGAAGGCATCACCACCGGCACGACCAAGACCAAGTTCAGCCCCTACGATACCTGCAGCATCGAGCAGATCGTCACCTTCCTCTACCGCTTCGAGCACGAGCCCGACGTGACCGGTCTGGAGAATCCCTACACCGACGCCGCAGACGGCTTCTACTCCACCGCTCCGCTGATCTGGGCCTATCATAACGGCATCTACCAAGGCAAGGCAGCCGCCCTGTCCGGACGCACCGATCCGTGCAGACGCGATCAGGTCGTCACCTTCCTTTGGCGGGATATGAAGGGCTGATCCCGCAGCTCCGCAGACAGAATCATACCCGAACCCCGGCTGCGCCTGCCGCGCAGCCGGGGTTCGTCCGTTTCCGGGGCAGGCGCTCCGGCTTTTGTCGAATCCCGTCTGATTTTGGGAAATAGGGGCTTGGCAAATCCGGGATTTATGATATAATATTTTATATTACGTTCGCCGCGCATTCGGACGCGGCAGCCGAGCGTCTGCGGTGACGTACCGGGACCGGTCCGAACGGCGATCTGATCCAATCTTATCTATCTATCAGTAAGGAGTTGGTCCCATGCTCTCCGTGGTTGAGGTCAAGACCAAAAAACAGCAGAAGGATTTTCTGGATTTTCCCCTGCGGCTCTACAAGGGCTGCCCGTATTTCGTCCCGCCCCTCTATGGGGACGAGAAGAAGATGTTCCGTGCGGACTACGTCTATTACGACACCTGCGAGGCGATCTGCTTCAACGCCTACCGCGACGGAGAGACGGTCGGACGCATCCAGGGCATTTTGCAGAAGGCCAGCAACGAGAAGACCGGGGAGAAGCGCGTCCGCTTCACCCGCTTTGACGCCATCGACGATCAGGAGGTGGCAAACGCCCTCTTTGCCGCCGTAGAAAGCTGGGCCGTGCAGAAGGGGATGAACGTCGTCTGCGGCCCGCTCGGCTTTTCCGATCTGGAACGCGAGGGTCTGCTGATCGAGGGCTTTGACGAGCTGGCTACCTTTGAGGAGCAGTACAACTACGAATACTACGGCAGGCTGATCGAGGGCTGCGGCTACGGCAAGGAGGTCGATTGGGAGGAGCGGAAGATCTACCCTCCCGACCGGGACGACGGCACGCTGGACAAGATGGCGGACTTCGTGATGAAGCGCTACAATCTCCACATCGGGCAGGCCAAAAACAAAAAGGACTTCATCCGCCGCTACGGCAAGGAGTTCTTTGAGCTGCTGGACAAGGGCTACAAGGACATCTACGGCACCGTTCCCTTCACCGACGGGATGCGAAAAATGCTGATCGACAACTTTATGCTGATCATCCAGCTCAAATACGTGGGCGTGGTACTGGACGAAAACGACAGGCTGGTCATGCTCGGCATCCTCTTCCCCTCGCTTTCCAAGGCCCTTCAGCCCTCCGGGGGCAAGCTGACGCCGGCAGCAATCGCGCGCGTGCTCTACGCGGCTCGGCGTCCGAAGCTGCTCGACTTCGGACTGATCGCCGTCGATCCCGAATGGGCCAACCGCGGCGTGGCGACGATCGCCTCCGCCCATATCCTGCATCTGCTGCGCGAGCCGGGCATCGAGTACGCCGAAACGAATCTGAACTTAGAGGACAACCACGCAATCATCAATATGTGGAAGCGCTTCAAGGCCGTTCAGCACAAGCGCCGCCGCGCCTATATCAAGCATCTGGGGGATTGAGCCATGAAATTTGTGATCGACTGCCTGGGCGGGGACAACAGCCCCCGCGCGAACGTACTCGGCGCGCTGCGCACGATGGAGCAGCACGCTGATCTGAGCGTGATCTTTGCGGGCGACAAGCCCGCCATCGTGGAGGAGCTCCGCGCCGCCGGCGCGCAGGAGACCATGCGCGAGCGCATTGAGATCCTCCACGCGCCGGACGCGATCTCCGGCGAGGATAAGCCGACCGACGCCATCCGGCTCAAAAAGGACAGCTCGATGGTGCGCGCCTTCCAGGTCCTGCGGGACGATCCCGCCGTCTCCGCTCTGGTTTCCAACGGCTCCACCGGCGCGCTGGTCGCCGGGGCGACGCTCCGCATCGGCCGTCTGCCCGGCATCCGCCGCCCCGCCTTCTGCCCGATCCTGCCCGCCATGACCGGCGGCATCGTGGGCGTGTGCGACAGCGGCGCGAACGTGGACATTCTGCCCGAACAGCTCCAGCAGTTCGCCATCATGGGCAGCCGGTATCTGGAATGTGCCTTTGGGATTGAAAATCCCCGCGTGGCCCTGCTGAACATCGGCGTGGAGACCGAGAAGGGCGACAATCTGCGCAAGACCGCCTATCCCCTGCTGGAAAGCACGCCGGGGATCAACTTCGTGGGCAACATGGAGAGCCGCGACCTGCTGAGCGGAAGCTACGATCTGATCGTCTGCGACGGCTTTGCGGGCAACGTGCTGATCAAGACCGCCGAGGGCGTGGCCCTGGAGCTGATGAAGAAGCTCAAGCGGGACATCTGCCGGAAGAACCGCTACAAGGCCGGCGCTCTGCTGATGAAGAAGATGTTCCGGGAGGAAAAGGAATTCTTCAACTATCAAAACTACGGCGGCTCGGTGATGCTCGGCACCGTGAAGACCGTGGTCAAGGGCCACGGCTCCAGCGGCCCGGACGCCTTTGCCCGGTGCGTGGAGCAGGCCTACAGCATGCAGCTCGGCGGAATGAACGAAAAGATTACAGCGTCGATGGCTGCACTGAAGGCGCAGCAGGAAGCATAAAAGCGCTGCTTTCCCCGTTGACAGTTTTGACTTCCTGTGGTATGTTTACCACAGGAAGTTTTTAGACAAAACTCACTGATTCTATCGAAAAGAGGTCGTTTCTTTTATGTTTGAATACGTTTGCAAAATTCTTGCCGATCAGCTCGGCCTGAACGCGGCGGACATCACCGCCGAATCCAAGCTCGTGGACGATCTGGGCGCCGACTCCCTGGACGTTCTGCAGATGCTGATGCTCATTGAGGACACCAAGGGCATTACGATCCCCGACGAGGATCTGGCGGACTTCCGCACCGTCGGCGACGTGGCGTCCTATCTGGAGCAGCACGCATGACACAGGCGCAATATGACGTTCTGATCGTCGGCGGCGGCATCGGCGGACTGATGGCCGCCTACGGGCTGCGCAGGCAGAACCCGAAGCTCCGCCTGGCCATTGCTGAGAAGGGCCGGATGGTCGAGCAGCGAAGCTGTCCCGCTGCGGGCGGACGGCCCTGCGTCTACTGCCCGGTCTGCTCCATCACGAGCGGCTTTGCCGGGGCCGGAGCCTTCTCCGACGGCAAGTTCAACCTGGGCACCGCCTACGGCGGCACCCTGGGCGAGGAGCTGGGCGAAAATCTGGCGATGCAGTACATCGACGCCGTGAGCGAGGTGCTGGACACCTTCACCCCGGCGGGCATCGAGATCCGGGAATACGGCTCCAACGAGGCGCTCAAGCTCAAGTGCCTGCAAAACAACCTGCGCCTGCTGGACATGAACGTGAAGCATCTGGGTACGGACAACAACCTGCTCATCATGAAGAATCTGATCGCCTGGCTCCGGGAGAATGGCGTGGACCTGCTCCCGAACACCGACGTGCGCGCGGTCGCGCCGGAGGACGGCGGCTGGCGGCTGACCACGAACCGTGAGGATCTGACCGCGAAGCGGCTGATCCTTGCCACGGGCCGCAACGGGGCCGAATTCGTCGGCGCGCTCTGCCGCCAGCTCGGCATTGCGATGAAGTCCAACGCCGTGGACATCGGCGTGCGCGTGGAGATGAAGGACGCAATCTGGCGCGAGTTTTCCAGCCGGATCTACGAGCCCAAGATCCTCTGCCGGACCAAGACCTTTGAGGACCGGACCCGGATGTTCTGCTTCAATCAGGGCGGCATCGTCTCCGCCGAGAACAACGACGGCGTGGTGACGGCCAACGGTCACTCCTTTGCAGACCCGGCCAAAAAGACCGAGAACTGCAACTTTGCGATCCTCTCCTCCATCCGCTTCACCGAGCCCTTCAACAATCCCACCGAATACGCCCGGAGCTTCAGCAAGATGGCGAATCTGATCGGCTCCGGCAACGTGCTGGTCCAGCGCTTCGGCGATCTGATCCGCGGTCGGCGGACCAACGACCACCGCCTGGGACAGAACACCGTAATCCCGACGCTCAAGGCGACGGCGGGCGACCTTTCCCTGGCCCTGCCGCACCGCATTCTGACGAACATCATCGAGACGATCTACGCCCTGGACAAGGTCGCGCCCGGCACGGCCAACGACGACACCCTGCTCTACGGTCTGGAATCCAAATACTATTCCATCAAGCCCGTCCACGACGGGGATTTCCGCATCTTCGAGGGCATCTATCTGATCGGCGACGGCTCCGGCATCTGCCGCGGGCTGAGCCAGTCCGGCGCGATGGGCCTGTACGTCGCAGACCGCATCCTGGCGGACGGACAGCGCTGATGCTCGGCCTGTTCTGCCCGCAGGGCTTCGCCCCGGACGTGTGGGCCATTGATTTTGCCGCCCTCCGGCGGGCGGGCTATGAGGGGCTGCTCTTTGACGTGGACAACACCCTGGTCCCGCACGGGGCGGATCCCACCCCGGAAACGGACGCCCTGTTCGCGGAGCTGGACCGGCTCGGCTTCCGCTGTCTGATCCTTTCCGACAACGGGCCGGACCGCCTTCGGCGGTTTCTGAATAACGTTGACGCGGATTTCATCGACAACGCGGGCAAGCCCCGCAAGCGGGGCTACCGCGAGGCGCTGCGGCGGCTGGGCTTGCCGCCGGAGAAGGTCGTGATGATCGGGGATCAGGTCTTTACGGACGTCCTCGGCGCAAACCGCTGCCGCATTCCGTCGATCCTGGTCCGCTACATCGGCTGGGACCCGGACGCGGACCCCGGCAAGCGCCGCCGCGCCGAGGCCTGGATCTTAAAGCATACCGCGCACAAGCCCGCCCGGCACCGGCTGGACGGCTTCATTCGAGAGGAGGCGAGGGCAGATGGCCAAGCAGCGCAAGCTGTTCTGTGAGCGCAACGCCCTGTTTTTTGAAATCTCCCAGAAAAAAGGCATCCTGCTGCGGCGTCTGTCCGATCTGAGGAGCAGCGACCGCTTTGCCGTGACCCGGTCCGACCAGCCCCTGCCCCAGACAGCCGCGGAGCGCGAGACCCATCTGATCAAGCGCGCCCCCGGCGTGGATCTGACCCTGCAGGAGAACAAGGCCGTCAACATCCGTCTGGCAAGCGAGCGGCTGAACGGTCTGCTGATCCGTCCGGGCGAGACCTTCTCCTTCTGGCGGACCATCGGCAGGACCACGAAGGCCAAGGGCTATCTGGACGGACGCGTGATCGAGCACGGCAAGCTGGTTCCCGGAACCGGCGGCGGTCTGTGCAACCTGGGCAATACGCTGCACCTGCTGGTCCTTCACAGCCCGCTGACCGTGACCGAGTTCCACCACCACTCCGACGCTCTGGCCCCCGACGAGGGGCCGCGGGTCCCGTTCAGCGCAGGAACCTCGGTCTGCTACAACTACATCGACTACCGATTCCGCAACGACACCGACCAGACCTTCCAGCTCTGGCTCCGCGTGGAGGGAGAAACCCTGCACGCGGCCCTGCGCTGCGAGCGTCCCCTTGGCGTTCGCTACGAGCTGGCGGAGGAGGATCACCACTTTCAGCGGGAGGGAGACAAATACTACCGCGTCTCCAAGATCTACCGTCTGACCACCGACGCCGCGAGCGGCGAGCTCCGGGAAAAGAAGCTGATCCTGGACAACCACTCCGAGGTCATGTTCGACCCGGCCCTGATTCCCGCCGATCTGCTGCGCGACTGATCCTAACATGAAAGCCGTTCAAAGCCCCCTTCGGGCTTTCAACGGCTTTTTGTGATCCACAAACGCATGTGAATCGGCTTGCGGTTCCAAAAGGAAAGTTGTTTTACTTGTTTTTTCAAAAGGAATGCTAAATCACTTGTTTTTTGAAAAAACAACTAAAAATGCTTGCGTTTTTCAGACAAACGTGGTATCATATCCATAGCAAACACTGGGAGGTGCGGCGAATGGAACGCTATACCGCGATGATCGCCGACGTGGCGGATTCCCGGCGGCTCGATCCGGAGGCGCGAACGGATCTGCAAAAACAGCTCTACGAATCTGCGGAAACGCTGAACGGTCTCTTTGGCCCCGCCCTGGTCAAGCCGGTGGCGTTCAGCGCCGGAGACGAGATCCAGGGCCTGTTCCGCTCGCCGGAGGCCGCGATCCTCTGCTGGCGGCTGCTGGTTTTGACGCTGGACGGGGCGGCGCTCCGCGCCGGCTTCGGCGTAGGCGGCTGGGAGGTCCGGATCCGGGAGGCCGGAACGACGGCGCAGGACGGCACGGCCTATCACCGCGCCCGCGAGGCCATTGAGGCCGCCGAAAAATACGGGGAGACTGCCCTGCTCCGGTCGGGAGACGATCCCACGGATGCAGCGGTCAACGCTCTGCTCGGCGCGGCCCTGCGGATCTGCGCCGGACGGCGCGGCAGCCGGGCCCAGCAGGAGGCGGCGCGGACGCTGGAGCTCTCCTGTCCGCTCCAGTTCGGCGGCGTGCCCGCAGGCCGGGACGGCGTCCCGATCCCGAACGAGGCGGACGGCTTCTTCGTCCGCTCGGGGATCGCCCGCGGAATGCCGATCCGGGTGGCGGAGCTTTTGAAGGTCTCGCCGCAGAGCGCCCGGGGCACGCTGAAGGCAGCGGGCGTCTATGAAGAACGGAATCTGATCATTGCAGCCCTCGGACTGCTGCACGATAGGAGAGAGAGAACATGATCCCAACCTGTCTGCTCGCCGCGCATTTGCTGGCGGACTTCTACGTTCAAACCGACCGAATGGCCCGGCGGAAGCGCGAAAAAGCCGCGTGGGGCCTGATCCACGCGGGCGTCGTTCTGGTCGTATTTCTGGCGGTCTGTTTCATGCTGTACCGGCCGGGCACGGCGGTTCTGGCGGCGCTTGCCGTCGGCGGGACCCATCTGATCATCGACCTGATCCGGGCGGCCTGGGACCGAAAGCACGCGAAGCCGATCCAGCGACTTGCCAGCTTCGTGACGGACCAGCTTCTGCACGGCGGGGTCCTGGCTGCGGTCTGGCTGATTGCAAGACCCTTCTTATGCGGTCTCGGCCTTCGGCTCGCCTGCTCGCAGACGGCGCGGGCGGCCGTGCTGATCCTGACCCTGCTGATCGCGCTGTGCAAGCCCGCCTCGATCCTGGTCCGGCTGACGCTGGACGCCGTGGCAGGCGGAACGCAGGCCGCAGAAAAGCCGGACGCCGTTCCGGACGCGAACGCCGGGACCGTCATCGGGATCCTGGAGCGGATCATCACCGCCGTTTTGATCCTCTGCGGGCAGTACAGCGCCGTCGGACTGGTGCTGACGGCCAAGAGCGTTGCCCGGTTCAAGCAGTTGGAGGATCGGGATTTCGCGGAAAAATACCTGATCGGGACCCTGACGAGCCTCGCCCTGGCCCTGATTGCCGCCGTTGCGGTCAAGAAGGTGATCTGAGTCCCGCAAAAAAGCTCCCCTCGGGCAGCACTTCATAAGGAAGTTGCTTTGAGGCGGCAATTGCCAGCTCAAAAGAATATGAAAACGGCGTGATCGCAATCGTCACGCCGTTTTTATCTGCTCGGTCTGGATTTTGTGGGGCAAAATCCGATGCTCGCTATTGCTGCGGACAATGACCTATTCGGCAAACTTGAATTTGTAAGATTAGTTTTCGTCTTGCCGTTTTAATTTCTTAGATAGGAAAAGCACGAGATTATCATCATTTGCAATTTCCGTTTCGTATTGCGCACAAGGTTTATTCTGATACCAGACACCCGTCCCATCCGGGATATAGCCTCGTTTGACATACATTCGCTGGGCACTTCCATACCCGCTGTGAAGTCCGACGCCAAGCCATACAGTGTCTGCATATTTCCCGGCAATCTCTTCCGCAGTATCCATCAGTCTGCCGCCGATTCCTTTTCTCTGGTATTTTTCCAATACACCGAAATCAACAATCTCGGGCAATCCTTTTCCGCTGAACGCACCGCTGAGCCCTGTTATGTATACACTCACATACCCGGCAAGCTGTCCTTGATATACGGCTGTCAGTGAAACACATTTTCCCGCAGACTGATCCTGGAGTCTTGCCAAATATTTGGAGATATCCGTATGCCAACCTTGTGCGATCTCTTCATCGGTAAAGACCCGGGCATCTGCTTCTTCCATATTACGAATTATCAATTCGTTATCATTGTAATAAACCATGGTTCCTCCCTGCAGTCTGACGAATCGGGAAACAGAATTTTTTCTATTTATACAGAACGCAGTTATATCGAACAGCTGACCCGTCAGAATACTCAACCACAGTTTTCTCTTCAGAAAATCCGCATTTGCGATAGAAACCAATCGAACCATCATCCGTCTGTGCTTTGATTCTTTCTATTTCCTCTGACTTTATCACGCTTTGGATCAGTTCTTTTCCAATTCCTTTATGGCGAGCATTGTCAGATACTGCGATTCCGATAATCTCTGCAGCAACTCCTGAACTCTTCAGAACCATCATGCCTATTCTCTTACCGCGATTCTCACATACAAATACTTTCACCGATGAGTCGTGTAGATAGTCTTCCATCTGCGCTTTGTATTCCTCGTATGTTGGATGATACATGCAAGAAGCATAGATTGAGAATGCTTCTTCTGACAGCAGCCATTCTGTATTCTCGCATAACACAGTTTTCATAATTGTCCTCATAAATACCGTTTGACTGATTAATACATGTACTTCATGTAGAAATACTTGTTCAGTCTGGGATCTGATTTGTTTTCCCTTCTGCCGGTTATCCTGCTGATTATTTGCACGAATTATTCTTTCCTACTGAGTCTTAACCAAAACCATGTGACTGCCGCGTCATCCTCTTCTCCAACGATTTTGAAGCCAAAGCGCTCTGTATAAAATTTGATAGTGCGTTCATTATCTTTTGGCGTTACCAACGTTAGAATATTCCAGTCCGGGTGTTCACTCATAAAATGATTCAACAAAGACGTTCCTATTCCACATCCCTGTTCTTCTTTTACTACTGCCAAACAGCCAATATAATACTTTCCCGGTCCTTCAGCTTTATAAGAGATAACTCCGACAGGCTTGTCCTGCGCGTAAGCAATGATCTTCGGAAAAATCTTCACTGACTTTTCCATTTCTTCACGTGACTGGCCATATGCCTGACACTGTCCATAACGAATGAAATCATCATAGAATGCGGAGTTATATATTCTTATCAGCAAATCTGCATCACTTATGTCTGCACTCTTATAGACCAACACATTATCATCTCTTACTGTATTCTCTGTTAGCTTCTCCATCTGAAATCTCATACCTCTAAGATAACTCTTTTTGAAGGCCGCAATTCGTCAACAAATCTCTGCATCCGCTCTGTTACCAGTTCATCTTTCTTCATGGAAATCAGCTTGTCTTTTGCCACCCACTTGAACGCTGATGTTTCGCCTTCCTGAAGGGTAACTCGTTCTTTCTCACAGTCTGTAACACAGAGGAATTCAACGTAAATTGTATGGTTATGATCATTGACGACACGACCAACCTCCGTCAAGGCTTCAGATTCGATTCCGGTTTCTTCTCGCAGTTCTCTGATGGCGCAGGCAAGAGCACCTTCTCCTTTCAGTGCTGAACCCCCGGCAGTCGCTTCCCACATACCTCCGAAGTTCTTTCTGATGTCTCGCTGCATTAAAAGATATGTGCCATCTACATGCTTGACGATAATATCGCTTACGAGATGATAGAATCCGTCTGGAATCGCTTCTCCACGAATCAAAATCATTCCTTCGATCTTCTCATATTCTTTATTGTAAGCATCCGTATGAGAAAGCATTTGCTCCTAAATCTTTCATTGTGTTGTCCCCCATAAATGTTTATCTCATCCTGTTAAATCCCGATTTGTCGAATTCATTATATATCAGGGCAGATACGCTCTGCCTGATCAAAGCTGCAGAATGTTCCGGATACGGAATCACAATACCTCGATCTGCTTTAAGATCATTTCTAAGTATTCATTGAACCGGCTTATCGCAGCTTTGCTTATTTCTGTGTCAGGCCAGAGCATATCGAAGGCGTGCACGTTCGATGGATATACATCTGCTTTTGCATCCACGCCGGCAGCCTGAAGCTTTGCGATATAGTCCAATGTCTCTTTATAAAATGGCTCTCCATCACCCACAAAAGTATAGCAGGGCGGAAGTCCTTTATAGTTTGTCTGCTACGCCGGAGCCGCATACGGAGACACAGTTTTCTTAGCATCAGATCTTAGATACATACGCCATCCAAGGTGATTTCTGCGCGTATTCCAGATCCTGCCATGATTGTCTTTTGAGCTTTCCGTGTCTATGTTGCTTATCATCGGATAGAGAGGCATCTGAAAATCGACGTGAAGTCCTCGGTCCCGCGCCATCATGCATACCGCAGCCGCAAGGCCGCCGCCTGCGCTTTCGCCGCCTACCATGATCTTTTCAGCCTTATACTCATCGCGATGCTTATCGATATATTCCAGAACTGTATAGCAGTCATCCACCGCCGCTGGATAAGGTTTTTGCCATGCAAGTCTGTAACCGGGAGAAAAAACAGTCACTCCGAATTTCTTTACCAGATCCATGGCTCTGCTCATATAAACCATTTCCTTCATCCCTGTTATATAGCCGCCTCCATGGATCCAAAGAACAGCAACGGGGACCTCTGCAATCTTTGCAGGTCTGAGAATGAGTGTCGAT
>JAEEGI010018446.1_pt1 | contig 14180 bp, 9 predicted proteins | sample 8958751 | NCBI WGS metagenome assembly JAEEGI01 (sample SAMN16246545, study PRJNA631951) | gut metagenome | biome: gut microbiome; feature: rumen; material: KS-attached | host: Bos | place: Iran: Karaj | collected 2018-10
GGGGTGGAGATATGGTACAGAATATAATTTTTGCTTGTATTATCGTGAAAGCACTGGGAGCACTCTTCGGAGCAGGCCTTTCCATTGCTGCCAAGCACTTTGCTGTAAAGAAGGATGAGAAACTCGAAGCATTGGAAGCAGCTCTTCCTGGCTACAACTGCGGTTCCTGTGGATTCGCAGGCTGTTCCGGCTATGCTGAGGCTATCTTCAACGGTTCTGTTACAGAGCTTACAAAGTGTGCCCCGGGCGCTGCCAAGTCTGCAGCCCGGATTGCCGAGATCATGGGTGTTGCCATTGACCTGTCCGCAGAGAAGATGGTTGCCCACTGCCATTGCCGTGGCGACAACGAGCAGGCAGTCAAGGCTATGAACTACAAGGGTATCGAGGACTGTAACGCAGCCTTCGCTATGTTCCAGGGGCCAAAGCTCTGCAAGTACGGCTGTCTGGGATTCGGAAGCTGTATGAAGGTTTGCCCTGCAGGTGCAATCTCCAAGACCGGCACAGGCCTGGTTCAGGTGGACAAGGACAAATGTATCTCCTGCGGTGCCTGCACCAAGGTATGTCCGACCAAAGCAATGCGCATGATTCCTTACTCTGCATCCCATGTTGTGGACTGTAATAGCCACGATAAGGGACCTGCTGTAAAAAAAGCTTGCAAAGTTGGTTGCATTGGTTGTAAAATGTGTGAGAAGAAGTCTCCGGAAGGCGGATTTGTCGTAGACAAATTCCTTGCCTCAATTGATTACTCCAAGACTGGAGAACGGGACACAGCATGTGCATCCTGTCCTGCCAAGTGTATTGTTGATTTGAGAGCTTCTAAATAATTTATTTAAGAGGCATTTTTGAAGCTTATTGTTGGATTGTCCGGAAATTTGCCTAGTCAGATTTCCGGCAATTCTTTTCTGTCTGAGTACAATTCTTTCTATCGTCCCTTTTTCCAGATTCTATATGGATATCCGTCTATTCCGATAGCACTCTATTTCTCCGGGCTCTGGTACGACTGGTTTGCCGAGGAGCATACCGAGATCCTTACCCTTATATCCGAGATGATGAAGAGGAACAAGCAGGTGGAGATTCTGGGTGGCGCTTATTACGAGCCTTATCTGCCGCTTCTGCAGACCAACGACAGGATAGGCCAGATAGATGCCCTCACCACCTCAATCCGCCAGCGTTTCATGAAGCGGCCCAAGGGATGCGTTGTAGACAGCCTGGGCTGGGACAACTCCCTTATAAGCTGCCTTAAGAGCTGCGGCATCGATTATGTTTTCTTGGACAAATCCAATATGTCTTTCCCACCGGGATACCGTGTTCCCGATTTCCATGTCTCCATGACCGAGGATCAGGGCAAGATAATCACCATATTCCCGTTGGCCGACAAGCTGCGCGAGAAAGGACGGGAGATGCCGCCGGAGGATTTCATACAGCGTATTCTGCAGATAAAGGGAAAGGATCCTGTTGTATCTCTTTTCTTCGATTTCAAGAATGACAAAGCTTTGGACCTGGTGTGGCTGGATGAGTTCTTCAAGCTTATAACCACAAACAAACAGATAGAGCTTATATCGCCATCCCAGTATCTGAAAGCGGAGCCTGAGATAGGGCGGGAATACTTCCAGAACCGTAATATCTGCAAGCAGATGCTGCTTAAATCCGAGGAGCTGGACAATCTGTATGCCAAGATGATCTTTGTCCAGACCTTGGCCAACTCCATAAGGGGCGATAAATACAAGAAGAAGAGTGCTCTGGATGAGCTGTGGAAGGGACAGGGCTATTTCTCGGCCTTCACCTGCAGCGCAAGCTGCAAGGCCTACAGCAGTTTCATCACGGCCGAAAAGCTTTCCCGCAGCCAGGAAGCCTTCATCTCCTCGCTGGTCAAGACCGATTTCAAACTCAAAGGGTATAAGCAGTACCTTTATCAGGGTGACACCTGCAACGCCTATATCCAGCGGGCAGGGGGCATGATCTTTGAGTTTGACAACATCCCTACAGCCTGGAACTATGTTAGCTACTGTCCCGACAATCCGTATCCAGGGCTTTTCCGCGACAGCATGTATGACCCGGCCCAGTTCCGGGGCGATATAGAGTCGATCACCAGATCAGGCTACGAGGACTTCTCTTCTATAGTTTATGATGTGGATGATTATGACAGGGAGAACAAGAAGCTGGTCCTCTCGTTCCGCCAGAAGACACCGGTAGGGCCTATCCGCATCATAAAGACATACCGGTTCTTCAACTTCCTTACTGCAGTCAAATATGAGCTTATCAACATGGGCGGACTGCCCATCAAAATGGGTGGGGCAGTAAGCTTTAATTTCACTCTCTCAAGCCCTGCCAATATATTCCATCCAAGACTGTTAGAGAAGGGAATCGAGTTCGATGACAAGTCCAGGACTATAACCATAACCTCGGATCGGGTGAGCAATTTCACATACCGCAACATATTCCATGACGGAAACCAGTACCTTTCCACCCTTATCTACGCCTTCGGACAGACCGGAACCCTGGAGCCGGGCAAGAGCTGCCAGATTTCTTTCGAGCTTTCCTGCCATTGACTTAATCAGCTTTTCCGCATATTCTATTATAAATAATTAGCATATATTTTTTAGGAGAGAAAAATGAAAAAGGTTTTAATGATCGCATTGATTCTTCTTGTTGCTGCTGGCGTATGCTTTGCTGGTGGAAACAAAGAGAAGGCATCTGGAGAGAAGGTTTGGATCATCGCTACAGATACAGTATTCAGACCATTCGAGTATACCAATGAAAAGAACGAATTCGTAGGTATCGATGTAGATATCCTGGCAGCAGTTGCAGCAGACCAGGGCTTCAAGTATGACCTCCAGTCCCTTGGTTGGGATGCAGGTATCGCAGCTGTACAGGTTGGCCAGGCAGACGGCCTTATCGCCGGTGCTACAATCAAGCAGGAGCGCATTGACAAGGGTTGGATCTTCTCCGAGGGTTACTTCCTTGCTACACAGACATTCGTAGTTGCAAAGGGCAGCAGCATCTCCAAGTTCGAAGACCTTAAGGGCAAGAACGTAGCTGTAAAGAACGGAACAGCAGGTGCAGACTTTGCTAAGTCTCTGATGGACAGATATGGCTTCAAGGTTACAGTATTTGACGATTCCCCAGCTATGTACAACGACGTAGTTCTTGGAAACAGCGCAGCATGTGTAGAGGATACACCAATCATCGCCGACAACATCAAGAACGCTGGTCTCAAGCTTCAGATTCCTGCAGGAATGGAGAGCGAGGGAGCCCCTTACGGCTTTGCTATCATGAACAAGGCTAACCAGGAACTTCTGGATATGTTCAACGCTGGCCTCAAGAACATCAAGGCTAACGGAAAGTATCAGGCCATCCTGGACAAATATCTTAAGTAATTATTTATGATTATAGCCAGAGCTTTCCATCCGGAGGGCTCTGGCCTTTTTTTTTCTGAAAGGAGTACTGCGGATGATATCTATCCTACAGAGTTATTCAACAATGCTGCTCAGGTCTCTGGGCTATACGCTGATTCTGACTGTGCTAGCACTTATCTTTGCCATGATCATAGGTCTTATATTTGCACTTATGAACGTAAGCCATAGCCGGATTTTGAATATTATAGGAACTATTTATGTAGATGCTGTCCGTGGTGTTCCTTTGATTGTACTTGCATTCTTTATCTATTTTGGTGTTCCTCAGGCTTTCAAGATGATGGGGTTCGCACGGTTCCGGCTTCCTGCCCTGCAGGCTGGTACTATAGCTCTGGCAATGAACTGCGGTGCCTATATGGCCGAGATTTTCCGGGCTGGAATTGAGAGTATAGATAAAGGGCAGATGGAGGCAAGCCGCTCTCTTGGTCTTACATATGGCACAAGTATGAAGTGTGTAATCTTGCCTCAGGCTTTCAGGGTAATGATTCCTTCCATCATAAATCAGTTCATCATAACCCTTAAGGATACATCAATCCTCTCTGTAATCGGTTATCCGGAGCTTACAAACATGGGCCGCACCATTGCGGGAAACACCTTCCTGAGCCTCCAGACATGGGCAATTGTCGGCGTTCTTTATATGGTAGTTATTGTCTCATTGAGCAAGGCTTCAAAACGGCTTGAACGGAAGATAAAGATAGAGGAAGATGCGGGCAAGCCTCGCAAGCGCCACAGGGATCAGTAGGAGGATGCTATGACAGATACAGTAAAGATCCATGTAAAAGATTTAAAGAAGTATTTTGGCAAGCTGGAAGTCCTTAAGAGCATAAGCATCGATATCCACGAGGGCGAGGTTGTGGTAGTCATCGGTCCATCCGGCAGCGGCAAATCCACATTCCTCCGGTGTCTGAACAAGCTGGAGCATTCCAACGGCGGTACAATCATAGTGGATGGCAACGACATAAACGATAAGAATATCAATATAAACAAGGTGCGAGAGGACATCGGAATGGTGTTCCAGCACTTCAACCTGTTCCCCAACATGAACGTTATCAAGAACATCATGCTGGCACCGGTCAAGACCAAGAAGATGACTGAGGCTAAAGCCCTGGAAGTTGGTATGAGCCTTCTTGGCAGGGTAGGTCTTAAGGATAAGGCTGATGCTTATCCACAGCAACTGTCTGGCGGTCAGAAGCAGCGTGTAGCCATTGCCCGTGCACTGGCTATGAGCCCATCCATAATGCTCTTTGACGAGCCTACATCGGCCCTGGACCCGGAGATGGTAGGAGAGGTTCTTCAGGTAATGAAGGAACTGGCCAAGGCTGGAATGACCATGGTGGTTGTGACCCACGAGATGGGCTTTGCCCGGGAAGTGGCAGACCGCATAGTGTTCATGGATGGCGGCTATATCATCGAAGAGGGAACTCCCGAGGAGATTCTGAAGAATCCTCAGCAGGAACGCACCATAAGCTTCCTTAATAAAGTGCTTTAAGGGGCTGACAATGAAGAAAATCATCACAATAAACAGAAAATTCGGCGCTGCAGGGGGCAAGATAGGGCGCATTGTGGCAGACCGGCTGGGATATGAATATGTGGACCACGACCTAGTGGAGCATGCGGCCATCAAGGCAAACCTGACCATTGCTCAGAGTTCAGACCTGGATGAGAAAGTGCCCCATGAATACGGCTTTGCCCAGAGCCTTTTCGGCGTATACCGTACAACTATGGAAGACCGCTTCATGGAAGCCCAGAAGAAAGTGATAGAACAGTTCGGAAACCATGGGAGATGCGTTATAGTAGGGCGCAATGCTGATGCTATCCTGCAGGAGTATGACGATACTCTCCATGTGTTTATATATGGTTCTGAAGCCTGGCGTTTGGACTATGTAAGGAATCTCTATCCGGATCTTTCATACAGCGAACTCAAGAGTCTGCTTCACGATGTGGATAAGGGACGGGTCAAATACTGTAACTATTACACCCAGCGGGAGTTCGGCCTGGCCGAGAACTACGACATCTGTCTCTGCTCATCAAGCCTGGGCGTAGAGAAGTGCGTGGAAATTATCTGCGATATAGCTAGAAGTTAATAGAAAGACAAGCGTAACAGACTACTTTATCTCCCTTCGAGTCGCCGGTGCCAAGCACGGCGACTTGGGGCACGGCGTCAGCCATGCCCAGCACTGCGGCGGCGCACCCGGTGCCGTTAGGCAGGGGCTTGCGCTTCTGCAATTCGGCAAGGATGGGCTGCCAGTCGCCCGCTGTGCAAAGGGAGAGGAATGCCGCCTGGTATTCTTCTGCCAGATTTCGCTGCAGGTAAGGGCTAGCGTTGGCGCTAACCACAAACAGGGTCTTGTCCAGGGTCGGGCCGAACACCGCCTTAAGCGCCTTTGCCAGCTGCTTCACCGTGCCCGGGTTCTGGCGCCCCATGTGCACCGGCACTATCTGTGCCTGTGGCCATATATATTGTATAAAAGGAAGCTGCACCTCTATGCTGTGTTCCTCTAAGAATGGGAAATTGTTTACAGTAAACCGTCCCTTGTGTGCCAATAGGGAGGCAGTAGCCGCTGTATCCACAGGCACAGGCCCCAGCGGGGTACCGAATGCATCGTCGTCGCAGAGGCAAAGGCCGTCCTGGGCATCCCTGGTCACTGGGGCCAGCAGCACCACAGTCGCGATATCCCGGCCGCTTACAGCCTTGAAGCCCAGGGCCGCCAGTTCGCCGGTATAGTTGTACCCGGCATGGGGAACCACTATGGCTTTGGGTGGCTGGACATCGGCAGAAGGGTCTGGGGCTCCTGCAAGGAGTTCCTCAACCTTGGCCTCCAGCACCTCTTTCTGTGCAGGATAGAATATTCCATCGACAATAGGTTTCCTCATATCCCTTATTATACATAAATACAGGTGCTATGTAAATTTATGACAGTTCTTAAATACCAACATTTCTGAAATGTTTATATTTCTGTGTTTATATTCAATTTCTATCTTTACATATTTTTAAAAAGTTGGTATACTGTTCCTAGAAATGGGTAAAACAACTAGACTTTTTGATAAATTTTCACAGAATCTCCAGAAGCATTTTTTTCTATTCTTTGTGATTCTGCTATGCATAGGAATCTTCGTAATTAAGGTCTCTTCTGACATTATTTTTGATAATCATAACTCAGATAAAGTCCTTGAGGAGATGGATTTTATTGCTGCTGAAGAAGTGTCCATGATCAACCGTGCCATGGATAGAAACTTTATACCACTGGCGTTTATATCGGATTACCTTTCCTCTCGTGGCGGTTTTAAGAAAAATGTAAACAGCGACTTTCTTAAAGCTATGATAGACAGTAACCAATGGACAGCCCTCAGGTATGCAGATCTTAATGGTAACTCCATCAACCAGAACGGAGAGGCAAGAGGAAATGTCTCTGACATGCCTTTCTTCTATGAGATCACTATAAACCGCAAGCCTCAGATGCTTAATATGAGGTGGGATTCATACATAAGTCATGACATATATCTTTTCTATGCAATCCCTTATTATGAGAATTACATCATGAAAGGTGTCCTCTATGCAATCAAGCAGGTGGATAACCTGGAGTTCCTGTTCCATCATAATCTGGCCAGTGAGCCTCTGAGAATTATGATTGTAAACTCCAATCTTGAGCTGCTTGCCACCAATATAGCTGCCCGGATGTATCTTGGAAAAGGCTATTTCCGCGGAGCCAATCTTCCTGATATTATAAAAGAACCTATTGACTGGGGGTATCTGTCCAGAAGTATCAATGAAGATCTGAATATTCATTATCAGTATAAGAATGTGGATAAACAGCTGGTTGTGCAGCACTCCTTAGGACTCAACGACTGGCATCTGATTGTGGCAGGCGACAGGGAAGCCTTGATCAAATCCTATGCCATAGGACAGAAGGATACAAGATTCCTGATAATCCTGTTTATGCTGTTAAGCTGGGTTATCTTCATCTACTTCTCTATGATTATAATAATTAACATTTACCGCAGGCGGCAGGGGATAGAGGAGATAAGGTTTGAGCAGGAGCGGAATGCCATCCTCCTGGACAAACTCAACTGTGATTTCTTCGATTATAATGTTGAGACTGATGAGCTGAAGATCCGCAATACAATCTATACCCGCGACACTCTGAACCAGCTGAAAGATACCCTGTTCGCTGGTTTTGACGAGAAAACATTCCTGAAAGCCCTGGAAAAGGTAAAGGATACAGGAACTGTCTATACCTTTGATGTAGGCAGCAAGGGTGACAAAATCTGGCACCGGATTGTCCTTTCTCCGTTTAAGGACAACGAAGGAAAGGTCTCCTATGTGTTCGGCTCCATCCTGGACCGCACCAGAGAGCACAATGCAATTTTGAAATCTGCGGAGATGAGCAATGTGATCACTGCCTTCGCCCAGGATTTTGAGTGCCTGTATATCGTCAATCTGACCACAAATGCATTCAGGGCTGTCAACGCAAGCGGTGAGTTCAGCGAGATAGGTGTTTCCATCAAGGGTGACAACTTCTTTGATGTGAACAACTACGACTACAATACTTTTATTTATGTTGATGACCGTGATTTTGTGAAAACCATGGTTAACAAAGAGAAGATACAGGAAGCTTTGAAGCATTCAAAGAATTATATCTTCAACTACCGTGTGGTTCATAACAACCAGCCTGTCTATTATCAGTTCCGGGGTATTCTGAACGATAATGACAGCAATATACTCTATGTGGGAATCCGGAATATCGATACATCAATCCGGCGCGAGGCAGAACTGCTTCAGAAGGAAAGGTCTTACCGCAATGCCATAACCTCAAGCTGTCTTCTCTATGGTAATATAAACCTTTCAAAGGATATACTGGATGATTGTTTCAGTGCCGTAAATTCCGTTATACCTAAAGAAGTTGAAATTCCTTTGGAAAAGCCCTGCAGCTACAGCAAATTCTTGGAGTGGTGCGCTGACACCAAGCTTCTCTCTTCCAAGGACAGCTTTTTCAATACCTGCAATTCTTCCTATCTTATCTCTGCCTTCAACTCAGGTATGCCTTACACCGAATTCCAATGTCATGCCAAGTTTGCAGAAAATGATGACCGTCTGCTCCGTGTTGTATTCTTTGTCAACCGCAACACCAGCTCCGGCCATATCATGGCTTTGTTTGTAGCCTATGATATCACTGAGATGAGCAGAAAGAACAAAGAGGTGGAGAATCTTCAGGAGGCTCTTAAGGAGTCCAGGTTCAAGAATTCCATGAGCCAGATGCAGCCTCATTTCCTTTACAATGCTCTGGGCTCAATCCGGGAGATTATCCTGGACGACCCGCAGTATGCCTCCGACCTGGTTTACGACTTCACAACACACTTGAGAGCCTGTATCAAGGCTATGTCCAACAGCGATCTTATTCCGTTTGAGCAGGAGCTTACCAATATCAACGCCTATGTGAACATCGAAAAGATGCGGTTCGGTGACAGGCTCAAGGTGGTCTACGATATACAGAAGAGTGATTTCAAGATAGTTCCGCTGGGAATTCAGCCTCTGGTGGAGAATTCCATCCGGCATGGTGTCTACAAGCGGGGAAAGGCAGGTGGTACTGTCACAGTGCGGAGCTATGGGGATGACAAAGGCAATGTGGTGGTTCAGGTTGCGGATGACGGTGTCGGATTTGACTTTGAGCAGGTCAAGGCCGAGATAGCCAGCGGCAAGCGGGATTCCACCGGTATGCTGAACCTTATCTTCCGGTTCGAGAAGATGATGGGGGCAAAGGTGGATGTGCAGAGTACAGTAGGAGTGGGGACGACTGTGACGGTCACGTTCCGCGCTAATTAATAAATATTTTTTGTATATATTTCATGGGAGGAATATATGAGAGCAATTGTTGTAGATGACGAACCGATGATGCTGAAAAGCTTTTTGAGACTCAGCAGCGGTATCGAGGATCTTCAGGTCCTTAGCACATTTGAGGCGCCGGAAGATGCAATTGAATTTGTAAAGAAAAATTCTGTAGAGATCGCTTTCCTTGACATAGAGATGCCTACAATGTCCGGCATCCAGCTGGCCAAGGAACTTAGGGCTATAAGGCCTGATATCCTCCTTGTGATCATCTCTGCCTATGGAGATTATATCAAGGATTCCAATGCTGTCGGAGCCGATTACTACATACTTAAACCGTATAAGCACGAGACTCTGGAGATGATGATGGACAGGATGCGCCTTCTGGTGAAAAGGCAGCAGAAAGAGCTTTTCATCAAGACCTTCGGTGAGTTTGAGGTGCTCAAGAACGGCAAGCCTACCTCTGTTACAGGAAAGGCAAAGGAGATTCTGGCATACTGCGTCATCATGCAGGGCAAGGAAGTTTCCAACGAAGAGATCTACAGTGTGCTTTGGGAAGGAAGGGAGTACAACAACGTGAACATGAAGGTGTACTACAACGCTATCAAGCGGCTCAAGGATGCACTGTCAGATGATGCTATCCCAGACCTGCTCATCTCAACCAAGCGTGGACATCTTACCAATACAGATAGCTATGACTGCGACCTGTATCAGTGGATCAAGAAAGGCAACAAGGATATATCCAAGATTCCTGGTGGATTCATGACCAAGTATGAATGGGCTCCTAAGCTCTTGGAAAAGGTTCTTGAAAAATAACGATATCTATAGACAGAATTTAAACGGTATATCTGTATGGGCCCTGGCCTTTGGCTGTGTTATCGGCTGGGGCAGCTTTGTAATGCCGGGCACCACATTTCTCCCGGACTCAGGGCCTCTGGGCACCACTATAGGAATAGTGATTTCTGCCCTTATAGTGCTCTTTGCATGTGCCAACTACTCTTACCTTATGAGCCGGAATCCGGTGCCGGGCGGATCCTACACATTTACCAGGGGTGTCCTGGGGGAAGACCATGCATTCCTGGCAGCCTGGGCACTGGAGATAGCCTATATCTCGCTGCTGTGGGCCAATGCCACCGCAGTTATACTTCTGTTCCGTTATATTTTCGGAGATGCCCTCCAGTGGGGGTTCCTTTACAGATTTGCAGGGTATGATGTATATCTGGGAGAGGTTTTTGTCACTATTCTTATTCTGATTGTCTTCGGAACTATCGACTGTTTCTGGAAGAAGATCACAAACATAATCAGGGTTCTCTTTGGAATAACCATGTTTGCATCCGTGGTTGTCCTGTTTGTCGCCATCCTGGCTAAGACAGGAGCCAGCCACATGTTCACTCCGCGGTTCTCCACCGGCGAGTCGGCAGGGATGCAGATTCTGAATATAGTAGTCCTGGCACCCTGGCTCTTTGTAGGGTTTGAGACAGTAACCCATTCGGTGGAGGATATCCACTTCCCGGTGCGGCGTATGTTCCTATATGCTGGACTTGCCATTGTGACAGGCATGCTTGTCTATATATTCCTGAATCTTACAGCAGCGGCAGCAGTTCCAGCCGGATATGCTGACTGGGCTGAATATATGGCAGATCTGAAGAATCTGTCTGGATACAAAGGGCTTCCTGTATTACATAATGCCCATGCAATACTGGGGCAGTGGGGAGTAGTCCTTGTGGTGATTGCGGCAGGTTCTACCCTTACCACCTCTATATTCGGTTTCCACCGGGCAGCCTCACGGGTTGTCAAGACCATGGCCGACGGCAGGCTTCTGCCGGCGATGTTTGCCAAGGTGAACAGGGCAGGGGTTCCTGTGAATGCCGACATCCTTGTGGTTCTGCTCTCTCTTCCTATACCTCTTTTAGGGCGTACCGCCATAGGCTGGAACGTCGATGTATCCACATTAAGCGTCTCCATAGTATATGTATACATCTCAATCTGCTGCATCATGACATCAGAGGGGAATCGCCGTGTATTGATAAACGGTATCTGCGGAGCTGTCTCATTCATCCTTATCTTCTTCTTCCTCCTTATGCCCAACATGTTTGCCAAGAACGCGCTGGCTTTGGAGAGCTACCTTATTTTTGCAGGATGGAGCCTGGTAGGAATTCTGTACTACGGGGTTGTATTCTGGAAAGATAAAGAGCACAGGTTCGGAAAGTCCACAATCATGTGGATCATGATGCTGTTCCTGCTGTTCTTCTCCACCAACATCTGGACCCGGCTCTCTGTTCATAACCGGAACCTTTCAAGCTTTATACAGCTGACTGTAAGTATGGCTGTCATAGCCATAATGTACAGCCTGTTTGCAATTATGCGGCGGCGGGAAAGGGAGTTGACTCAGGAGATTATCCAGACCGAGGTGCGTGTCCGGACCCAGGAGCAGGAGCGGCAGAGCATGGAGATTATCCGCAGGTTCAGCCGGAGCTTTGAGTCTGTCCTTGTTGTTTCTCTCATTGATGACTCTCTCACTATCCTCAAGATGGAGGAACCGGTACGCCGGAAATATGGAAACGGCACCTCCTTCAGTGCTACAGTGGCAAAATATATCAATAATGATGTGGCCTCCGAGGACAGGGAACTGCTTCTGACCGAAACCAAGTTTGACCGTATATCTGAACGGCTCTCCAAGAGCGACTCCTATTCTGTGGAGTTCCGGGATATATCAAGAGGAGAGCCCCGGTGGCACCTGCTGCAGGTCTCGATTCTTTCAGAAAACAATACTATATTGGTAGGATTTTCAGACAAAGATGGGGAAATCCGGGAAAGGATGGAACGGCAGGCTGTCATTCACGGCCTTGCATCAGACTATTCTCTTGTGTGCTTTATTAACGTCAAGACAGGCAAGGATAAGATATACAGCATCAGCGACAAGCAGTTCACTGACTTCCCGGAGTGGTCCAACATCACAAGCTTCAGACAACGGCTGGACATTATCTGCAACACTATGGTGCACCCGGAGGACCGGCATATGTTCCTTTCTGCCACAGCCAAGGATTATGTCTTGGAGCAGCTTAAGAGCAGGGGCGATTATTATGTGAACTACAGGATGCTCCAGCAGAACAAAATCAAGTATTGGCAGATAAGATTTGTTGCTGCCGACAAAGAATGCAGAAATATAATATGCGGCTTCCACAGCGTGGATGAAGCGGTTCGCCATGAGGCTGATATGATTCAGAAGGAACGGGCTTACCGCAACGCCATTTTATCAAGCAGCATAGGATTCATGGATATCAATCTTACCAAGAACCTGATGCTGGATGCCTACGATGCCCGCCAAAGTATGCAGATAAAGCCTATTGAGTTTCCAGATCTTCCTAAGCCCCATAAGTTCACCGATTTCATCACTTGGTGGGCAGAGAATATGATCTATTCAGATAAAGAGACATTCATCAACACTGTCAGCCCAGCAAAGCTTATAGATCAGTTCAATGCCGGAAACCCGTATGTGGAGTTCCGGTGCATGTCAAGATTCTTAAGCCCGGAGCAGCGGGTTGTCCGTATAGTCTACTTCATGACCAGGAACGAGACCTCCGGGGATATAATGGCTCTCTCTATTATTTATGATATAACAGAAGCCGAGGCCCGTGGCCGCCGTATTGAGGAGCTTACTGCAGAGCTTCAGGAGTTCCGGGTGAGGAATTCAGTAAGCCAGCTGCAGCCTCATTTCCTCTACAATTCTCTGAGTTCTATCCGGGAAATGATTCTGGAAGATCCCGACTATGCATCTGAACTTTTGTACGATTTTACCATGCATCTCAAGGCATGTATCAAGAGCATGTCAGAAGGAAGCCTTATACCTTTCGATCAGGAGATAACCAATGTCAAAGCTTTTGTCGCATTGGAAAAGATGAGGATGGGAGACAAGCTTGCCATTGAGTATGATCTTAAGGAGACTGATTTTCAGGTTGTTCCCCTGGGAGTGCAGCTTTTTGTGGAGAATGCTGTCCGGCACGGAATCTTCTTCCGGGGCAAGACCGGCGGCAAGATAACAATACAGAGCGACAAGGATAAAGACGGCAATTTCGTGGTCAAGATCATGGACACCGGAATAGGCTTCGACAGTCAGAAAGTGCTGGCAGAGATTGACAGGGGAGAGAAGGATGCTGCAGGCATCAAGAACCTTACATTCCAGTTCAAGCGGCTTCTTAATGCCGATGTATCAGTGGAAAGCCAGGTTGGTGCCGGAACTGTGGTTACTATAACGATTCCCCCAGCAGCCGTTTAAGGCGTGCCGGATCTGCGGTGACAGCCAGGTTCTTCTCCTGAGTGGGGAGAACAAGGCCCAGAGGACCATCCTTGGCACGCCTTAAATATTTTACCTGTGTATAGTAGACATCAGCCTTCTGGCTGTTCTTTCCTTTGCTGAAGTGTACCGCCAGGTTTCCCGCATCCAGCAGGGTGTCCAGAGGGACACTCTTTCCTTTCTCCACCTTTATGAACACATAGCCTCCGGCATAATCCCGGGTATGGAGCCACCAGTCGGAACCCCGCACATGGCGGCGTAGCAGCTGGTCGTTCTCCTTGGCGGTGCGCCCCACATAGATCATGAAGGATCCAGATGTGAACTGAAGGCCTGGTATGTCCCTGGCCACCACCTTGCTCTGGTGCTGCTTCTCCTTCTCGTACCATTCAGAGAGCACATACACATCCTGCTCAGCCAGAAGGCTGTCCCGGCTGGCGGTAAGCTCCGCTATCTTTGCCGTCAGGTTACGCACTTCGTCCTGGAGCAGGGCAAGGCCGTTCTTTGCCTTCTTGTACTTGTGGAAATACTTCTCGCTGTTCTCGGAAGCAGAGAGCTTGGGATCCAGCGGAATCTGTATAGTCTCGTTATCGCCGTAGTAGTTGGCTGTCTCCAGGAAGCTGGCCCCCCGGGCAATGGAGCGGGAGTTGGC
>JAEEGI010018447.1_pt1 | contig 14180 bp, 7 predicted proteins | sample 8958751 | NCBI WGS metagenome assembly JAEEGI01 (sample SAMN16246545, study PRJNA631951) | gut metagenome | biome: gut microbiome; feature: rumen; material: KS-attached | host: Bos | place: Iran: Karaj | collected 2018-10
ACTGCTGCTGCTCGGAGGCGGGGATTCTCAAAGCGTCCATGGCCTGCTGCGAACTGAGATTCATCGTCTCCATCAGGCTGCGAATATTTGAGAGGCGCTCACTCTCCTTACCCTTGGCCTCGCCTCTGGCCTCAATCCTATCCAACACTTCACTCACGGTATTGACACCTCCTCGTCCGATGTCCGCTTCATTCATTGCCATTTCAAAACGGTAATCTCCGGTCAGAACGCCGAGGAGCAGGATCGTTTCCTGGATGTGATCCAATTCCTCCTTGTTCGGGTCATAGTCTCCATATACGATTCCAGGATTTTCTCCGTAATGTCCTTCTCCGCCACAATCAGCCCCCCTTCCTGCGCTACCGCCATTCTACTCGGATACCAAAAAAAGCAAGTCAACGACACAACAATTTCCAGTATGAGTTATGCTGGTTACTCTGCGCACCCCAGAAAGCGTTGAAAAAGCAAACAGTATATCTCCACGAGCGGGAGATATAGGTATGCCGGGTGAGAGCACATTAAACCCTAACCCAGGCATCAACTTCCGCAACGATTGAGGCTCACAAACTAAGGAGTTCCAGCTAAGGGGGGCGTAACCCATTTCTTCTAATCATACATCACTACTATATCCGGACTGCATTTCAGGGACTATAACACTTGAATCTGCCGTTCTCACCGAAAAGGATTCCCACAGCAGCGCATGAGGATCGTAGCCGCCTGCGCGCGGGTTGCGTCGGTTTCCGGGCTGAGCCTTTCGTTATCGACGCCGGTGATCAGCCCCCTGCTCACCGCCCACCGCATCCCTTCATCGGCCCAGGGCGAGATACGCTCCGCGTCCATGTAGGTTTTCAGGTTAGCACTGCTTTCCAACGCTGTTTCTGCTCCTTTGTTCCTGGCATAGCGCCAAAGGATCGTGGCAAGCTGCTCCCGGCTCACGCTGTCATTCGGGCCGAAGCGCTCAGGGCTGTACCCATCCACGATGCCGTTTGCCGCCGCCCAGCGGACCGCTCCGGTGTACCAGGCATCTTCGGGTACATCGTCGAAGCTCATATCGTATTCTGTCTCCGGTTCCTGTTCCAAGCGCCAGAGCATGGTGACGAGCATGGCGCGGCTGATGGAGCCGTTTGGATCGAAGAGACCGCCGCCGACGCCGTTCATCACGCCGTTTACCGACGCCCAGTGCACGCCCTCCGCGTACCAGGTTTCCTTGTCCACGTCAGAAAAAACGGACGTCGGAAGCGGGTCTGGTTCGGGTTCCGGCGCGGGCCCGTTCCCCGGTATTGCCTCCGCTGCGGGCGTATAGCGGAAGGGGACGGCAATTATCTCAAAGCCCGCCGCACTGCTGCCGAGCTCCAGCAGATAATCCGTTCTCACCTCAGGCAGGGCGAAGGAGACGGAAAAGGTCAACTCTCCGCCGCCCTCCCGCTGGTCTGCGTATACGATCTCCCCGCTGGAAGAGACCGTCAGGAGGTAAAACGCTCCCTCTTCCGTTCCGCCCAGTGTGACGCGGAGGGCGGAGGCGCCGGGATAAAAGGTTCCCTCAGCCTCCACCGCCTCACCGGAGGCGGTCACGGGGGTCAGCACGACGCTCTCCGCCATTCCCAGGTCATAAAAGCCGAAGTCCCCGTCCCCCGCAAGGGCGGGGGCGGCCAGGGACAGCAGCAGTACCGCGCAGAGCGCAGCTGCGCAAAACTGTTTTTTCATCGCTTTCATCCTACGGCGGCAGTCCGACCCCTGTTTAGGCAGGGGCCGGACCGCCGTTCTTCTGTTGTTGAATTACTTTACAATAATGCCTACCATACGTTGCAGGAGCGTGGCGACCTCGGCGCGGGTGGCGTTGCCGCCGGGGTTCAGGTTTCCGTTATCGTCGCCCTTGAAAAGGCCGACGCTCACCGCCCACTCCATGGCGTTCACGGCCCAGGCGGAGGTCTTGCCGCCGTCCGCGTAGCCCTCCAGGCCCGCCCGATCCTGGGTATCCAGGCCCAGGTAAATAGCGTAGCGGTAGAGCATGGCGGCGATCTGCTCCCGGGTGACAGGCTCCATAGGCTCAAAGCCCTTGTCCGTGCCGTTCACGATGCCCGCAGCGCTGGCCCAGGTCACCGCGTCGGTGTACCAGGTGCCCTCCGCCACATCCGGGAAGGGATTGACGCCCACGGCCGCCGCGTCCTCAAGACGATACAGGACGGCAGCCAGCATGGCCCGGTTCATGGGGGCATCGGGCTCAAAGCCCCTGTCAGTGCCCTGGAAGAGCTCATGGCTGGTGACGAAATCCACCGCCTCGACGTACCATGCGTCCTCCGCCACGTCCGGGAAGGCCTTGCCGTTGTCTATAACCTTCACCGTAGCCCCTGCGGGGATCTCCCCGTAGGTCGTATCGCCCTCCACCAGGGATTTCTTGACGATCTCCTCACTGCCGTCCGGGTGCACCAGCACCAAGACTTGGCCGTCTCCCGCTGCGGGGAGCTCCACCTTGATAGTCATGTCCAGGGGCTCGCCCCCCGCCGTCACGTCGAAGGAGGTGCTGCCGTCCGGGTTTTGGATGACGGTCACGGTGACGTCCTCGCCCTCCGCGTCGGCTTTCAGCTCCTCCACGTTCAGCTTCACGGTGACGTTCTCCAGCTCCACCATTACGGTATCGCCGGTCGCGGCCTCCAGGTCCTCAACCGTCAAGGTCACGCTGTCCGTCTCCTCGGGGGCGGCGCTGGGGGACACCTCGGGCACATAGGGCTCGGGTTCCGGCTGGGTGCCGCTCACGATCACCTGCACGCTGGTCTCTCTGCCGCTGGGCAGGAGGGTGGCGGTGAGGGTCGTGGTGCCGACGCTCAGACCCATGAGGGTGCCGTCCGCGTCCACGGCGGCGATCTCGGGATCGGCCACGTTATACAGGATATTGCTCTCCTCAATGAACACGGTGGAGTTGTAGGCAATGGCAGCATCTTTGCTCTCGCCGGTGCTCAGGACCAAGGCCTCGCCGCCATTCATCAGGAGGTTCATTGGGTTGTCCATGGAGACCAGCATCTGGTCGCTCTCCTCAAGGATGTTGCCCTCAGCGTCAAGAACCACCAAACGGATGGCGTCATAGCCGCAGAAGCGGAACACGCTGGCGGGGATCGTCACAAACTGCTCGTCGGAAAAGACGGAGTTCATGACTTTGCCCTTACCGGTCTCCTGGTCGGCGGAGACGGTCTTGGCGGGGAGCCTGGAGCTGATGTCCGCGCTGTAGAGCACGTTATCCTCCACGTTGCCGTAGCGGTCGCTGTTCAGGTCGCCGTAGAGGCCCTCCAGGAAGATGGCGACACTGGTGCCCGCCTGGGCGGGGGCGTTACCGCGGTTATCCACATGGTACTTCACACGGAACTGATCGCCCTCCTGCACGACCCCGTCAATGACGGGCAGGAATACCGGCACGGCGTTGAAGGTGTCGGAGTAGCTCTTCACGTCGGCATACCAGCCGCCGCCGGCGCGCTTCTCCTTGATGACCGCCTGGATGCTGTAGCCCTCCGGGCCGTCCGCAGGAACAGTCCACTCAAAGCTGACCTTCTTTGCGGTGTTGACCTGGATCGTCTCGTCGCTGGTGTAGGTCTTGCCGATTTTCCGCATCTGAACGCCGTTTTTGTATTCGTAGAACTCGATCTCGCAGCCCTCGGCGTCGATCAGTCCGACATTCTCGATGGCAGCGGTGACGGAGATCGTCTCGTTCGCAACGGGTTTGGCGTCGCTGAACTCGAAGTACGTGGCCTCCAGGGAGCCGATCTTGTCGCAGCGGGTGACGCTCAGGGTGACGGGGGAATTGTAGCTGAGGGACGCGGCATAGTACTTGCCGTCGCGGTCCTGCGTCAGGCCGATCTTGCCCTGCTCGATGAGCGTCACGACCTCCTGCTCGCTCTTGGCCGTCAGCTTGCTGTAGCGGTTGTGGACGATGATGAGTCCGCCGTCGTCGTCCAGCGCCAGGGCCAGGCCGTCGTTGAACTCATTGCTGCGGGTCAGCCGGTAGGGCTTCGACCAGCGGGCGGTCTGGGTGGTGACGGTAAAGGCTTCGCCGTTCTCGCGCGTGCCGCTGACGGTCTTCTCCGGCTGGCGGACCAGGGCGGAGGCATAGATTTCCTGGGCGGTGACGCTGCGCTTCTCGCCCGTGTCCGGATCGGTCTGATTGCTGGTCACGGTGTCCGTCCAGACAACATAGAGGTTGTCCCCCTCGTCGGTGATGACCTCGTAATCGGTGATCTCTATCTCGCTCTTGGTCAGAAGCGAGCCGAAGTCCACCGTCATGGCCTTGGGGGTGTAGGTTTCACCGGTCACGGCGTCGGCGGCAAAGGTGCCGTTGGGCCGGACAGCGTACTTCCAATAGTAGGCGTCGCAGTCGCCGCCCTCCTTCAGCTCCGTGCTGACGCCGTCATGGTCGCCGGCCGTGCCCGCCACTTTGGCGTTCATCAGCTCGGAGACGTTCAGGTATTTCAGGCTCTGGCCGTCCTCGCGCCAGAACAGGAAGGTGCTGCCGCCGTTGCGGATGAGCCGCGGCGTGCCCACCTCCACCTGCCGCGTGACGGACTCGGTCACAAAGCCGCGAACGGTGGCGTCATAGCGTTCCTTGAGCTCGGTGACGCTGCCGCCCACGCGGACGGGATAATAGGTGCTGTGCGTCTTGAAATCATAGGTCTGGAAGTAAAGCGCCCGGTCCTCGCTTGTGTTCATGTCGAAGTCCATGTCCACCGTGTAGGCGTAGGAGGCCAGACCGTTGTAGCCGGAGGCCACGGTGAGGTCCGTGATGGGCGGGTCGGCATACTGGCCGTCCTTCGTCACCACAACGGAGGGCAGGAAGCGCTGTCCGCCCCAGGCCGCCAGCTCCGCCGCCTGCTTATCCAGGCTCAGGGAGGTCTCGTTGGGGAAGTAGTAATCCTGCGCCCAGCCCGGTTCGTGGGTGTTTCCGAAGGTGTCTTCCGCGTCGGTCTGGTTGTTATAGAGCATGTACATGACCACGCTGTAGGTCTTCTCGGGGTCGGGGCTGGCGCCCACCAGATCGAGGAGCTTGTCGCCCTCGGTGGCATAGGCCTCCGTATCCTGGGCGGTCTTGGTGTAGAGCAGGATGAAGTCGCCGGTCACGGCGTCATACACGCCCTGGGGACAGTCGTCGTAGTAGGCGTCGTCCGTGAGCTGGGTGATGGGGCCGAAGGTCGGGCTTTCCTTGCTGAACTCCGCGGTGAAGATATCGAAGATGCCCAGCACCCGGGCAGGGTCGTTCTCCAGAGCCAGCTGCACCACTGCATCGTCTGTGATGGTATAGATGTCTGTATCGGGATCGACGGTATAGACGCCGCATTCCTTCGCCACCGTATACCGCAGGGCGTCGTACTTCTCCTCCGCGGCGGAGGACCAGGAGAGGATGACCTTGTCCCCGGCGTCCACCAGGTTGGGCCGGCTGTCGGCGGTGCTGTCGTTCTGCACCACCTGCGGCACGGTCCAGGTGTCACTGGCGGCGTCATAGACCGTCCATTTAAGCGTGGCCGCCTGCATGGCGCTGCGGTCAGGGCTGTCGTCCAGGAAGACCACCAGGAATTTGCTTCCTCCGATGCTGACGATCTTGCTGGAGGGCTGGGCGTAGGCGTCGGAGACGATGTCCGCGGTGTTCACGGGGCTGTAGGCCGCCGAGAGCTGACCGTCCGCGGCCACCCACCGGGAACTGACATGGGGACTGGTGTGGTAGGCGATGCCGCCGCCGGAATCATCCTGGAGCACGGCGTTCATGATCGTGCCGACGATGCCGCCCTGCTTGTTCATCTCGATGGCGTTGGCGGTGGTCCAGGTGATGATATCGTGGTCATAAGCCCACTTCTTCAGGGCGTATGTCTTGTCCTTGAGGGTTTCCACATCCGCGGTGTAGGCGTCCACCAGGTCGCCCAGCTCCTTGCATTTCTGTATGGCGGCGGCCCGGTCCTCCGCAGTGCCGTGCTCGTCCGAAACGCCCTTGAGCACATAGCTGATGCACTTGTTGGCCCGGCGCACCTCCTGGAAATAGTACATGAAGCCGTCCGCCAGAGGCAGGGGCCAGGTGGCGGAGTAAACGTCGATGGAGGTGATGAGCAGGTCGATGGTGCCGGTGAAGGTGGCCTCGGTCACATAGCCCCAGCCGGTGTCAAACAGGTCCGGGAACCAGTCTGTGACGTTGTTGCTGTAGCCGGACTCAAAGGCCAGCTCCACCGTGATGCGGACGCCGATGACCTTCTGGAAGCCGACGCCGATGGTGCCGGAGGCGTAGAGCCTGCCGTGGAACTCAAAGTTGAAGCCGTAGTCCTGGGCGTGGACCTGGTCCTTGTTTTTGAAGTCGTCCAGCTTCTCATACTCGGCCAGGGTCTTGTTCGGGTCGGCCGAGGCGCCCAGGAAGAAGGTGACGCTCATGCCGGCCTCCACATTGACGTACATGGGGATGGGGCCCGCCATGAAGGGCCAGGTGTAGCCCACGCCGCCGGAGAAGCCGATGAAGCCGCCCGCGCCCATAAACACCGCGTCGTGGCTCTTCTCCACCTTGCCGTTTTTGGTGTTCTGCAGCTCGATGTAGCCGAAGTCGATGTAAATGCCCACATAGGCCGCGATCTTGAAGTAGGGGCCGCCGTAGTTGGTCATATGAATGCCGTCGCCCAGCGCCGATACTTTTTTGTTCGTTTTGGAGATCAGCTCTCCGGGGAGAAAACCGGTTTCATCCGCTGAGCCCATCGCCGCTTTTAAGGTGCCCGCGGTTTTGAACGGGTTTTTCTGGTGGGAATAGCCCGCGCCGCCGCCGTAGCTGACGATCACGCCCAGCATGAAGCGCACGCCGCCGTAGAAGGTCTCGTCGAACTTGACCAGGATGTTCAGGGTGGCGTTCTTCACTTCACCGCCGCCGCTGTCGCCGCCGCTAATGCCGAAGTCCTCCGCGTCCTCGCCCATGCTCTCCAGGTCTTCCATCAGCATATCCATCTCTGCGGAGGCGGTGCTGCTGGAGACCACCTTGCTGAACACATGGATGGCCGCCGTGATCTCGCCGATATAGGGGAAGGAGCCGAAGCTGGCCCGCTCGTCGTCGAGCAGATTGCCGTCCTCGTCGGTCTGGGGCTCCACGCCCAGCAGCGCGGCCACGTCGTCCAGGTCGTAGTCGAAGGTCTGGGGCTCAAAGTCCGGGTCCGCGATCACCGCGTAGCCGGTGGAGACGGCGTCGTAGCGCATCTCCTTTTCGCCGGTGAAGAAGGTGGTCACGGTCTGCTTGTCCGTGGTCAGCTGCGCCATGAGCACGTCGCCGTAGGTCCACTCTTCCGGGTGCTCGGGGTTGAACTGGTAGATCTCCAGCGTAAAGACGCCGCCGCCGCTGCCGTCCGGCACGAAGCCCCATCTCGCCGGGGACTCCTTGCCGGGCGTCGTGTTGGAGGAGTACCTGCCGTGGATCTCGCCGGTGGCCTGGTCCATGAAGAACACGGTCACGTCCTTCACCTTCTCGGTGAAGACCTGGTTATTCAGCACATACTCGCCCCCGGCCACCGTGATCTCCACTTTGAGCTTCTTTCCGTTCATGGACAGGGCGTCCACCGCGCCGAGCAGCTTGCCGTCCTGATCGGCGAAGGCGCTTTCAAAGTGGGCGCCGCTCGTGGAGAAGTTCTCCACAAGCACCAGGCCGGCCTTGGCCGTCACGGCCTTGACGCGCTCGCCCGCCAGCGTTTCGGCGCTGTGGGTCCTGGAGCTCGTGCCGGGCACTCTCGCCTCCTTGATGCTGCTGACGCCGTTATAGTCCACCAGGTAGCGGATCAGGGTGTCGTTGCAGGCGCGGATGGCCGGCAGCTCAAACTCGCCCTCCTCGTCCGTCCAGGCGCCGTACTCTCCGAAGGCCACATAGGCGCCCTCCGCGGCGATCACGTCAAAGGCGCTGCGGTCCGTGTTCAGGTTGAAGGTGGAGCTCGCCACCGTGCCGGAGAGCGTCATCCAGGTGATCTTCTGCCTGTCCGGCACCGTCAGGACGATCACATTCTCCTCCGGCAGGGGGTTGGTGAGGTGATAGAAGGTCTCGCCGGAGTAGGTCTTGCTGTCGTAGGTGGTCCAGCGCGGGATGCTCTGGCCGTCCTTTGTGCAGGCCGTGACGGCATAGGTGTCGTTGACAAGGACGTTCCTTGCCACGATGATGCGGTACTGGCCGTCCTCGTGCACGATGCCGGCGCTGCCGCCCTCGGCGAGGATGCCCTTCGTGGTGTCCAGCTTGGCATAGTCCGCATCGCTGACGGTGACAACCAGATGGTTCCTGTCGCTGGTAAACTTCGGCCGCATCATGTAGTAGGGACGGTCCACCGTTTTGCCGCCGCTGTTCTCGCCGCGCAGCTTGAAGTCCAAATGGCCGTTGGTGAGGCCCAGCGTATCATGGTTGATGAGCGCGCCGGTGCTGCCCTGGGTGCGCAGCTCGTAATAGACGCCGCTGGGCTGCATATCCATGCTCTGGCCCGCCGCGTTGAGCACGGGGCTGAGGTCCGGAACGTCGCCCAGGTGGTAGGTGAAAACGCTGCCGGACGCTCCGGGGCCGGCGTAAGAGCGCGCGCTGGCCTCGTCGGGGAAGAAGGCGATATAGTCGATATAGACCGCGTCGCCGCTCTTGGAGCGGCCGTTCGCGGCCGCCATCGGGTCTAAGCGCATCCAGCTGATTTTGCCCTTCCAGAGGTTGGCGCTGTCGCCCTGGGCGGCCTTGTTGGCCTCCTTGATGTTGAAGACGTAATCGGTCCATTCCGCCTTCGTGTTCAGATCGATCTGTACGGTGGAATCGCTGGTGAGCCTGCCGTCGGTGGCGGCAAACAGCTCAAGCTTCGGCGCCTGGCACTTGTTATAGACGCGCATCCTGACCCACTGGATGCTGTCCACGCTGTCCGCGCCTTCATCCAGGGAGACCCGGGGGTCGCGTCCGGTGGCGGTGAAAACATAGTAATCGTTGTCACCGGCGTCCGACCCGCCCTGATAATCCACGTCCGACGAGGTGTGCCCGCCCATGCGGGCGGAGGCGGCGTTGTCCCGGTTGAAATCCCACAGAAGCGTCGGCTGCTGGGAATGGTTCAGCGTGCCGTAGGTATCCGCCTGCACCTCCACGGTGACGTCGATGTAATCGAACACCGGGCGGACGGTGATGCTGCCCATGTAGCTGTCGCCGTTCAGACTGCCGTTTTTGGACCAGCGGATGGCTTTCATGCCGTCCAGCTTGTTGATGGTGTCCGCGTTGAGCACCACCACGACGCTGGAGGATTTGCCGTCGATGTCCGCGAAGCGGACCCATTCGTTGCCCGCCTGGGCCTCCAGCCCGACCAGAGCCAGGGGGCTGGAGGTCCTGGCGGTGATCGAGAAGCTGTCCTCGGTCCAGTAGGACCCGGTGGAGTTTGTCCCGCCGTCCAGGAAGACGGCCTCGCAGTCCTTCAGCACGGTCTTGTTGTCCACGCCGATGAGGGGCTTGACCTCGGCGTCCTCCACGCTGATGTTGAACTTGCGCTTGATGAGGTAGAGGCCGTTCATGTGCATGTTGACATAGCTGTCCGTTCCGGCCGCGCCCTCGTTGTCGGTGTTCTCTTCCTCGATGGTGATCTTCTGGGGGGCCTGGACGCTGTTCCAGCAGCAATAGAGCCAGTGGTTCCAGGTCCAGCCGCCATCATCGAACGCGTTGGTGTGGGCCCGGGCGCAGGATGTATCGCTCGTCCAGCGCACCAGCATGAACTGGGCGTCGCACCAGTTCAGGTAGCCGTCGTATTCCAGATACACGCCGTCGTAGGCGGAGCCGTACTTCGCGGTATTCAGGCCATATCCGACGATTTCTTTCTTATTGCTGTGGGTGGACAGGAAGAACGTGGTGTCGCTCATGAAGCGGCTTCCGTCGCCGCCGCCGAACCAGCCGTCTCTCACATTGATGGGGTCCTTCGTCAGCTTCCTTCCGGTTCTCTTTTCCCCCGCGCTCTGATCCATCAGCTCGCCGTCACCGCCAGCGTTCTCCGCCGGGGGGATGATGACGTGGGTGGTGGCGAGGGTGATCTGCTCGTCCTCCAGGGCCGTGATGGTGACATAGAAGTCCTTCTCCTCGGAAGCGTGTCCCACGGGGAGCTCCACGGTGCGGGCGTTGATGCCCATGCCGAAGTAGAGCTTCGCGCCGATGCCGCTGTAATCCTCGCCCTTCTTGGCGCTGCCGTCCCAGGAGGCGATGTTCACGCCCTTGATGGCGTTGACGCGGCCCGTGCGGTTTACGGTGATGACCGCGACGCCGTTCTCGGCGATCACGGTTTCGGCGGCCATGTCGATATGGACGGGCTCCGGCTCATCCTCGTCCAGGATGGTGACGCTGACGGGGTTCACGTCCTCCCCGATGGCAAAGCCCTCGCTGGGGTCCTTCAGCATCAGCATGATCTGCGTGTCGCCCTCGGCAGCGTCGGAGTACATGGGCGTGACCACCAGGAACTTGGCCGCCTCCCCGGGGGCGAAGGTCAGGCGGTATTCCTTTCCGGGATAGCTCTCCTGGGTGGCCTCCGCCATGGACCGGTTGTACTCCTCCTCGGTCATGGTGCTCAGGCCCAGACCGGTGAGGGGATCGCCCCCCTCCAGTTCCTGCCGGTCAGAGACCGTGCCGGTGTAGCGGTTGCGGGCAGAGCGCAGCGCCGCGGTACCGGAGGCGGCAGAGGCGTCGCCGCCCTCCGTCCACGCGCTCTCCTCCACCTCGCCGGGGGTCCCGGGGACGGTGTCCTCCGCACCGGCGTAAACGGCGTCAGCGGCGTCGGCCTCCTCGTCCTCCGGGACGATGGGGTTGCCGTTCTCGTCCAGCTTCGTCGCCGTAACGGTGGCCACCGTGTTGCCTTCGCCATCCACCAGCTCCGCGCCGCCGTACTCGTAGATCATCTCGCCGAGCTCGTTTTCGTCCTCTGCGGTCTCGACCTCCTCCATGCCGTCGGCATTCCGGATCAGGTCGACGATGGCTTCCGCGCCGAAAATGATCTCCGGGTCGATGTCCTCCTTATAGATCTCAACGGTATAGTTCACATCGTGGCGGGCGCTGAGGTCGATGACCTTCAACGTGATCTCCGCCTCCCCGCCCAGATCGCCTGCGCGCTGGATGGGGATAAAGAGCTTCTCCGTGCTTTTTTCACTGGTCATATAGCCCGACTCCGGGATGAAGAACCAGTTTTCGCCGTCCCGGAATTTCTCCGGTACGGACAGCTCGATATACTCCGCGGGGTTGATCCTTTTGTCGATCTCCTCCGCGGTGTAGGCCAGAGCACCCTCGCCGCACTGGAACACCATCAGCAGCGCCAGCAGGAAAGCGAAGGAGTTTCTGAGGATTCGTTTCATGAAGTGAGTCCCCCTTTATCTGATACGACTGATTGTGAAGAAATGTGGAATGGGAAAGCAAGACTCCGCTCACCTGCCTGTCATCCGAGCGAAGCGAGCAGAACGGAATGACTCCGCGGGCGCGTGGGAGGATAAGCCGGAGGATCGCCGCCGGCTGCGTTTTTCAGGCTTTTTCTCTCAGTTCGTCCGGGATCTCCTGCAGGGGAACACGGGATGCGTCGCCAAAGGGATTGAAACCGCCGGCGCCGGTAACCTTGTTCAAGGTCTCGTCGTCCAGCTCCTCCATTACGTCGGTCTGGGCGTCGATGGTCTGCTCCTGCTTTTTGTTCTCGCGGTCCTTCTTGATCTTCATGGTGATATCTCCTTTACTAAAATTGTATTTTTTGTTATTTTGAAAGCGATTTTCGCCCATGAGCGAGCGGGGTCATGGTCGCCGTCTCACAGACGAACTGACCGTATGGCATGGTTTCGTCCGGCGCCTGAACCGTCACGGTCCGGCCGGCCGGAAGGGTGAGGCGCCAGAGCTTTACGCTGAGGCACTTGCCCGTTTCGTCATAGGCGGCCAGGAGATAGGTGGCTTCAATATCCGCGTCGGTGTAGTTGCGGAGCGTCGAGGCAGAGGTGAATGCGCAGGGCGTGTCCGGCGTTTCCCCCTCCCCCGTCAGCGCGGCGACACAGCCGGAGAGGTCAAGGATGCCGTAGCCGTATTCCTCATCCCAGCCCCGCTTGCCCTTGTCCGCCGCCGTATCGGCAAGGAGCTGACGGATCTCCGCCGGGGCCAGGCTGCCGTCGATGCTCAGCAGCACGGCTGCGGCCGCAGTGACGCAGGGAACCGCGAAGGACGTGCCGGTTGCGGTGACATAACCGCCCAGGTGGCCCGCCGTCTTCACGTTCACGCCCGGAGCCGACAGGAACACGCTTTCGTTGGTGTTGGAGCGGTAATAGTGGCTGCCGTCCCGGTCCGCGACGCCGACGCCGATCACGGTGTCATAGGCGGCGGGGTAGTTGATGCCTCTGCTGCCGTTGTTGCCCACCGCTGCCACCACCGTGACGCCCTGTTCCTCGGCGTAAGCGATGGCCTCCTGCAGGGAATCGTAGGCGCGGTTGATGCCGATGCTGATATTCAGGATGTCGCAGCCGTAGTCGTCGATGGCGCCGTAAATGGCGGCGACGACGGTGCTGACCGTGACCGCCTTTCCGTCCGTGACCTTCAGCGGGACGACCTCCGCTCCCGGCGCGGCGCCGATGTAACCGTCGCTGCCGGAGCCGGCGATGAGGCCCGCCACCAGCGTCCCGTGGCCGTAACGGTCGGCGGTGTCCTCGGGGTCCGCGCCGTCGATGTAGTTATGGCCGGGAAGCAGGCAGTCCGCCAGGAGCGCGTGCTCGTTCACGCCGGAGTCCAGCACGCCGATGCGCACGCCCTGGCCGAGATAACCGCCCTGGAAGGCCGCGTCCGCCCCGATGAGAGCAAGGTCCCATTTGTCGTCCCCGTAATACGGCGAAACAGTCCCGAGAAGCTCCATTTCCCCGTCCGGCTCGTACCACTCCAGAAGTCCGGAACGGTTCAGGCGAAGGGCCTCCGCCTTGCTCACCACGCCGAAGGGAAGACCGTCGTCCTCCATGAGCCATGCGGCGCTCTCCTTATATTTGACGATGTAGTCCGTTCCCACGTCCTCCGCGGCGAAGGCCGGGACGGCGTTTGCGAGGAAGGCTGCTGCAAGCAGGGCGGCAAGCACGGCGCGGCGCAGCTTCTTTTCTGTTGTTTTCCGCCCCAAAGACATCACCTTCCATTTTTTTCAAGCAGGGCGTGCAGGGTATTCAGCGCCCGCTTGTGCTTCACCTTCACCATGCCGTAGCTGATGCCGGTGAGCCGGGAGATATCCGTCAGCGTCTGGCCCCGGTAATAGCGCAGAACAATGATGTCCCGCTCCTCCTGCTTCAGGGTCATCAGGGCGGCGGCCAGGCGCTCCAGCGTCTCCCCGCGGATGAAGTCCTCCGCTGCGTCCTCCGCCGTCTGGATATCCTCCGAGAGCGGATCAGAAGGATGTGCGGTCCGTAAGTAGTCGATCAAAGTGAATCGGGTGATTTGAAAGAGCCAGGTGGAAAGGGATGCCTTTTCCGGGTCATACCGGGGCAGGCAGCGCAGGGCCTCGGCGAAAACCTCCTGGCACAGGTCCTCCGCGTCCTCCCGGCTCTCCGTCCGCCCTGTCAGGTAGGCGAGAACCTTTTCCCGGTAGTCGGCGTAGAGTTTCTCTCCGGTCAGTTCGGTCAAAGGGGGCCGTCCCGTTTCCCCGGCTCGGGCATCCGCAAAAAGGGGTCCCCCGCAGCGGAGAGGTTATTCAGCGCATCGTCGGAAAGCTCCTCGCCGAAATACCGCGCCTCCACCCCGTCGATCACGCTTTGCAGCGACGGAGAGCGTTCAAACCGCTGAAAGTCGAACAGCCCCTTGAGCAGCTTTTCCATTTCCATACGCATCACCTTGCTTCGTTCCCTCTGTCTCTTTATTCGATTCACTTTGATTTTTGGCAATGGAAATTTGAAATTCGGTGATAAAACTTATTTGGTCCATTTTAGCGAACAAATATCTGCAAAAAAAGGGGATGTTTCAGAATGAAACCCTTTATTCCGGTCGTCCCCTTGAGATTTGCCTGCGGATTGTATATTCTCTATCATGGAAACAGCAGAAAGGTGCGCAAAATGCCATGACCATTCCCTTTGGAGAGACGCTGCGCCGTTTGAGGATCGAAAAGGGCCTGTCCCAGCAGCAGCTTGCGGACCGGCTCCATATGGAGCGTTCCAGCGTTTCAAACTGGGAAGCGGGCCGCCGCATACCCGACGCCGCCGCCATCTCTCAGCTTGCCAAG
>JAEEGI010018448.1_pt1 | contig 14179 bp, 10 predicted proteins | sample 8958751 | NCBI WGS metagenome assembly JAEEGI01 (sample SAMN16246545, study PRJNA631951) | gut metagenome | biome: gut microbiome; feature: rumen; material: KS-attached | host: Bos | place: Iran: Karaj | collected 2018-10
GGAATGGATTTAAATTCTATTTTTGATTTAATTAATACTGATTATATGAATATTACATCACTTTCAGATTTAGGTTATGTTAAACTTGCTATTTTAATGAAAGGAAATTCTGTTGATAAAATTATTGCTATGTTTGATATTGAATGGGATTTAACTGAATATGAATTAAAAAAATATGCATAATATCAAATTAAAATATATGTTTCTATTTACATCAATTTTATTTAAATTTACTTAAATTATCTAATTTATACCTTTAACTCTTAATATATTTATCATTTTTTTTGTTAAATTATACTCTTTATAATGTAATTATATAACCAGGTTTAATATCTCTTTCATTTAATAAATCTAAATTTATTAATGAAATTAATTTTTAAAAAATTATTGATGAACATTTCTAACAATTAATATGTTATATATTTAATAACAAATAATTTATGACTTAAATTTTTTAATCCTTGTATATAAATTGTTTATACTTTTTTTAAATCCTTCTTTTGAAACATTTTTTGGTGCAATCCCTCTCTTTTTTAATCTACCTTTTAAGTCACCTAAATTTTTTTGATTTTTATCCCCAATGTTTATCTTATTATTAATGATAGTTTCTTCTTTTTTGAATTGTTTATTAATCTCAAATATCCTATCAGTTATCATTTCAATATGATTTTTAGGAGGGCTTTTTCCATATAAATTACCTATATACTTATTATTAATATTATAATTTATTTTTTTTTCTGGTGATTCATTTTTGTAAAATGATTTTTTAAATAAATCAGTATTACCTATTGATTTAAAATCATATATTTCTTCTTTTTCTATTTCTTCATTATCATTATTGTTAACTAAAATAGTCATATTTATTTTTTTTAAAGTTCTTTTATGGTTATAACTCCTTAAATTATTTGATGGTATTTTTGGAATAGATAAAGAAGGATTATATTCTATTTTGGGCTCTGATCTATTTGACATTAATCCTTCTGGAGAAAAAGAAATAAGAGAAATTGAAGTTGAATCATTTTGAACTTTCATTGATAATTATATTAAAAAAAAAAAATAAAAAAAATTAAAAATCTAAATTTTATTCTTAATTTATATAATATAAGAAACAATAGAATATATTAAATATTTATTTCATTTGTTTTTCAATACGATATATATATCATTTAAATGGATTCTTTTAATATCACTATAAAACATATAAAATAATAATTTAAATGCAATCCCATATTCTGAATTTTTCGTTAGAACAGTTAGGAAAAATATTTTCCAGAAGAATATAACATTAATGTCTAACCAAATTATCTTGTCAATTCAAAATTTTAATACAAATTCTACCTATTACATCCCAGAATATAATTAATTTATCTCTATTTGTACTTAATAAATTTCTTTAGTAATTTCTTTTATTTAATTTTTGTTCTATTAATAATTTTTTATTAAAACTTTGAATAATAATTTGAAAAGATATTAAAAAGATTTTTCATTTTTTAGAAAAAGTTTCATTTGAATAGCTACTTAAAGAATTTAAATGATGAAAAATATAATAGATTTATCAATTTTAGATTAATAATTATATTTTATTTCAATTTGAATTGGACAATAAATATATATTAGAATATTTAATTAAAAAAATAACTTTAATTTTCAAATATTTATTGTTAAAAAAAATCTTTTTAACATAAAATAAACTATTTATTTCTTCTTTCCTTTTTTACCTTTTCCCTTCTTCTTTTTCTTATATTTTCTTCCTTTCATAGCCTTGAAATATAAATCAAATAAATCTTTAGGATATTTTTCATCAGCATTAAATTGATAAACATGTTTCCCTTTAGGACTCTTTAGACTTTCAACAATACTTCTAAAATTATTTTCACTGATAAAATTATACTTGACATGATAAATAACAAGATTCTGATTATTTTCTAGTAAATAAATTAATTTATTGATTGTATCTTCATTTTGACCAAAAGAAACATTATTAATATTTATTTCTTCAATTGATTCATTATTTAATAAATAAGAGCATAAATTAGTTACTCCTTCGTCTTTAATAGTATTTCCCATTAAAATTAATTTTTCCAAAGTTTTAGTTGATTGAATATATTTTTCAAAGAAAGAAATTCCTTTTTCATCAATTCCACAATAACATAAAGACAAATAAGTTAATGTTGTATTTAAAGGAATATATGTTAATAAATTACTTAAACCATCATTTCCGAAATTATTATAATCTAAAGTTAAAATTTGAATATTACAAGGAAGACTAGGTTCAAAAACTCTAGAAATAAATTCACAACCTAAAGGACCAATATTACAATTTAAAAATTCAATTAAATTTAAAGAAGCATTATTAGTTTCAATAATAAATTGATGAATAGCTCTAACTCCTTCGTCTCCGATATCACCTTCCCAAATTCTTAAAGCTTTTAAAATCGGCATTCCTTTATCATCTTTTGTTGAACGCTTTAATGCAGTTGCTAATGCTCTTGCTCCAAATTCTCCTATTTTATCATTCACTAATATTTCATTCAAATCTTCTCCCTCATCTATTGTGTCTTCCACTTTTGATACTAATGTTGGTGCTGCTGTCACCAAATTTTCCGCACAAGCTTTTTTATATGCTGGAAGAAAATTCTCTGTTGGATTATCTTCATCTTCTTGACCTTTCTTCTTTGCCTTTTTAGGACCCATAAGTTATTTTTTTATTAATATTTATTTATTCTTATTTTTTTATATTTTTTATTTTTTTAAAGAATTGGAATTTTATTTTCCATTTAAATTTTATTATTAGTTGAATGTAATCTATCTTATTTTTCTTAATTAAAATTACGAGTAAAAATTGGAATATTAATTTAAATAATATGTACTTTTGAAATTATATTATATTGATAAATATAATATTATTGTTATAATTGAAAAATGAATAACTTTGTAGTTCTTGAGCAAATATGTCAAACCCAATTTTCAACAATTTTACGTTGTAAAAACAAAACAACAAAAGATATAGTAGTTTTAAAAGAAATATCTCAAAAAAAGACAGAAGATGCTCCAAATAAACAAGTTCTTCGTGAATTATTAGTTTTAATGAATTTTTCTCATCCTCACATAGTAAAATATAATAGTGTATTTGTTCATCATAGTAACATAGTAATTGAGATGGAATTTTGTACATCATCATTATCAAATGTAATAAAACAAATAAGTAAACCATTTCATGTGGCTCAAACGAAAAAAATAATTCGTTCAATTGCATTAGGATTAAAATATTTACATGATCATGATATAATTCATAGAGATATTAAACCAGGAAATATTTTTATTGATGAAAATTGTATAGTAAAATTAGGAGATTTTGGTTCAAGTAGAATAATAACAAATTATAATAATGGAAATTTAACTCCATTAGTAGGAACAAAATGGTATAAAGCACCTGAAATTATATTTGGAAATAAAGTATATGATAAAACAGTAGATATATGGTCTTTCGGTTGTTTAATGGCAGAATTATTCCTTTTAGAACCTTTATTTCCTGGGGCAACTGATTTTGAAATGATTAATTTAATTTTTGGTTTCTTAGGATTTAGTAAAGAAGATGAAGAAGTTTTAAAACCTAAATTAAAAATTAATTATAGAGAAATGAAAGAATCAATCTTTGAATCTACTTTTGATACTGCTGATAAAGATTCTATTGATTTAATGAAAAAAATGTTATGTGCTAATCCAAAAAAAAGAATCAATATTGATGAAGTTTTACTTCATCCTTATTTAAGTGGAGAAGATGACTTTATGGAATGTAATTTACCTATATAATAATATCTAATTTTTTTAAATATATTGAAAAAAAAAATAATAAATTAACTAAATTAAATAATTAAATTATGAACTTTGTTATTTTTATAATGATTCATTTATATATTAGAATTATAAGTATACCTATTAAAGCCAAAATAAGAATAAATAATTTATTCGAACATACTAAAAATAACTGTGTTAAAGAATTTATTAATAAAAATAATTTTAATTCTTTGAATAATATTATCAATAAACATATACAAAAAAAAAAAAGTGATAACCCAAAAATATTAACTCAATTAAATTTTGAATCAAGGAATTTCCTTAAAAGGAAAATTAATGAAGATGATTCAACTTCAGATGAAAATTCAGAAGAAGAAATAATTGAAGAAATAATAAATAACTCATCTCAACAATATTACAATGAATCAAATAATAATATAAATTTATCGATTGTAAGATATGGAAGTGGAAGTTCAACATCTTCACAAGTTTATATTGATTTATCAGAATGTATAAAAATTTTACAAAATTATTTTTCTCTAAATAGTTCATTCTATATTTTACAAATTGAAATTGAGAGAGAAGATGAAGTTGTTAATCAATTTGAATATTCAATTTTTCTTTCAAATGGAACTGAATTGAATTTAACATTATGTTCTGGAGCAAAAGTTAATATAAGTGTTTCAATAAATAAATCTTTAGTTGAAAATTATGAACAAGCTTATGATATTTTTAATAAATATGGATATGATATTTATAATATTAATGATCCTTTTTATAATGATATTTGTAGTTTTTTTACTTCTGAATATGGAACTGATGTTACTTTAGAATATAGAAAAAAATATTATTATAAAAATATTTCTTTTTGTGAAGAAAATTGTTCTTATATTAATTTCAATTATTTACTAAATTCTGTGACATGTCAATGTAATATTAAACAAATAGTTAATTTAAATCATTCTAATTTTAATTATTCTGCTTTTTCAAAAGTTGAAAAAAAATTTTCCAATAAATACAGTTTCCAAATATATAAATGTTATAAGAGAGTTTTCTCAATTTCAAGATTAAAAAAAAATATTGGAAGTTATATTATTATAGGATTTTTAATTATAGAAGTTTTTTTATTATTTTTATTTTGTGGAGTAGGTTTAATTCCTACACTTGAATTATTTGAAATAATATTAAGAAAACAAACAATAAATAAAGATATGAAAATAAAAAAAATTGATAGAAGCACAAGTAATATCAATTTTATAGGAAATAATAATATAAATATATCAGTGAAAGATATAAACCAAATTTCTCAAAATGAAAAAATATTAATTAAGGAAAATATTTCAAAAAATAATAGTATGAATATTAATAAAATAAAAGAAAAAGAATTAATAAAAAATAATGAATCATATAATGAAATAAATAGCAAAAAATTATTTAAATATTCAAAAAATATAATCAAAGGTTCTTCAAACATAATAAAAACTAAAATTGAAGAAAAAATAACTTTAAACAATAAAAATAAATCAATGACTGATTTTGAATTAAATACTTTATCTTTTAAAGAAGCTATTATTTATGATAAAAGAAATTTTATTGATGTTTATTGTAGTGAAATTAAATATGCTCAATTATTTATTTTTACTTTTTTTGTTTCTAATGATGGTAATGCTAGAATTATCAAATTATTTTTATTTGTTTTTTGTTTTTCAATGATGATTTTTATAAATTCATTTTTTTTTGATTTAGAAAATATTAATGATCTATATACAAAAAAAAGAAAAGTGGATTATTTATATGATTTAAAAAACCCAATTATTTATTCTTTTATAGGAGGATTTTTTTTCTTCTTTTTTAAGTTTTTAGCTTTGCATAATATTAAAAAATTCATAAGAGATATTAAACTATTCAATAAACAATTTTGTATAGCAAAAACTGAAATTGGAATTTTTTTTGTTCTTCAATTTATTTTCTTATTTGGTTTTTGGTACTTTATTTCTCTTTTTTGTTCAATTTATTATAATTCTCAATATTTTTTAATATATAAATGTGGAATTAGCTTTATTACTTATATGATTTTTCCTTTTTTTAGTATTTTAATATCTGTTATTTTTAGATTAATAGGTATAGCAAAACAAATTTCAATAAGTTATTATATAGGAAGAATAATAGTACTATTTTAATATTTTGAAATACAAGAAAATTAAGAAATATAATAGTTAATATTATATAATGTATATATTTTATTTAATAAGTTTAATATTATAATTTGAATTTGAAATTCTTTTTCAAACGATTGTTTATGAATAGAAAATTAAAAAATAAAAAATTTAATCTATTAAAAAAAATAAACATTAAATGTCAAATACTTTAATAATTGATGGAAAAGATAGTCATGAAGTAGAAGAAGGAGTGATGACAATTCATCCAGCACATTTGTCATTAGTACGTAATTTTGAGAAAAATTCTTTTGATAAATGTTTAATTTTATATTCTCCAATAGAATATTTAACACCAAGTAATTTTTTAGGAATTTTTAAAGTATTAAAGGAAGGTTCAGAATGTGAAATTATTATTGATCAACCAATTTCTGTGATGCAAACTTTAGATGCAAGTGAAATTGAAGGAAATGCAAAATTAGGAGGATTTAGAGATTTTAACACTCTACCTTGTGAATATGAATATAAAGATAAACAAATTAAAAAATTAATGCCAACAATTAAATTAATTATGAAAAAACCAACAAAAGAGAATTTATAATGTCTTTTTTAGTTTTAACAAGAAAAATTCTTTTTATTTTATTTAAAAACAAATTTTTTTATAATTTTTTAAATAAAATATTATTTTTGGATTAAATAAAAATTATTTTATTATTTATTTAAATTTAAAAGTTAATTATTCCTTTCTGAATATTGATATTTAATAAATATTTTAACTCATAATGCGAATTTATAAATATAATATTTTAAAAATAAATAATTAATTAAAAACTCTTTATATATTAGGATTTATATTTTCAATTCTTTTAATACAATTATTCAACATATTTCTTCTTTTTTCTTTATTGTAACAAATAAACTCAAGTAATTTTCCTCTTTTTTTAATTTCTTCAAAATTTTCTAATTTATCAAAAGAGAGATTAATAGAACTTTGTAAAGAATCCATATAACTTTTAGAATTAATTTTTTTAATCTCATTTATTGAAGGTTGACTAAAATAATTTTTTTGTAATTTTAAAGTATTTTCAACTGGAAGATTCTTAAAAATTTTAATTTGTTTTTTTTTTCTATTTTTTGATTTATATATAAAAGATTGATTATTAGAATCCATTGGATTTTCAATATATTTATCATATTCACCATTTAAAATATCAAATAAACAATTTTTAAAAGAAACTTTTGGATCAATATCAAAATTAATTTTAAGAAATTCTTTAAAATTTTTTAAATATTGTTTTGTATGATATTTCTTTTCAAAAATTCCATTTTTTGATAAATAATTAGATAAAATTTTAAAACCATAATCTCCTCTTTTATTTTTGTCAATTTCTTTAATTTCATTCATAAATTGTTTTAACTTTAATAAATCATTCATATGTTTTTCATATCTTTCTCCAAGAGCTTTACCTTCGAAATTTTTATTGAATAAAGTAATACTTTTATTAATTGGAACTGAAATTCTTAAATCTTTATTTACTCTGAAATTTGTAAAAGGTCTTAAACTTAATGGAATTTTTTTTTTATTCTTATTTATATTTCTTTGAATATATGAACTTATATTATTTTCTTCTTTTAAATTTCTTTGAAAAACTGAATATATTGAATTTGAATGTGAATACTTTGAAAAATATTTCTCTAAATTATTTTTTTTATTTGATTTCTCTTTTCTTTCATCTGAAGTTAATTGAAATATAAATTTTTTTGATGTTGTAACATTTTGATTGTTGTTTAATTTAAGTGGATTTCTTGTATTTATTTGTTTAAATCTTTTAAAAAGTGTTTTTGTTTGAGAATTATTTAAAATTTCAGTGTTTGTTTTATTTAAAGAATTAGTTATTTGAAGTAATTTTTTTTTTTTTTCAATAAAATCAGAATTTTCTGTTTTAATTCCTTCTTTTATAAATTTTTTATTTTTCATTGTTTTATTTGTTAATTCTTCATTTTTAGTATTAATCATATTAAATAACGAATTTTCTTTATATTTTAATATCATTATTTGTAATTCTGGAAATCTATTTTTCTTTGACTGAATGATTTTTAATTTTGTTCTTTTTTTTGGTGTTGTTTTTGGAAAAAGTCTTAAAGAAATTGGATCGGACATAAAAAAACAATTATATTTTCAGAAATATATTTTTTAAATAATTAAAACAAAAAAAAAATAAATTTAATTAAACTTAAATTAGTGGATTAAAAGTGTTATTTTTAAATTTAATGTTGAAAAATAAAATAAAAAATAAAAAATATATTTATGATTAAATAAATAATAATTTTTTATTTATATTGATAAATGACAGAACAAGAGCTTTTAAAAAAAGATGGAATAATAAAAGATATCCAAAGCAAATTAGTATTATTAAGAAATGCATTAATAGAAGAAAGGAAGAAGGCATCTTCTTTTGATGAAAAAAATAAAGAATTAAATAATCAAATTAATGATCTTGAAAGAGTAGTAAAATTAAAAGAAGAAGAAATAGCAAATTTAACAAGAGATATGGTTGATTTACAAGAATCAATTTCTGTAGAAAAAAATAAAAATGAAGATGCAAGTGTTAAAAATGTTTTTAAATCAGTTTCACATATTTTTCAAAAAGAAGGAAATAATGTCACTGAAGATGAAAATAAAAAATTACAAACAACAATAAATGATTTAAAAGATGTTAATGAAAAAATAAAAAAAGAAAATGAAGAATTAAAGAAAAAATTAGAGGAATTGAAAAATTCATCAAGTAATAAAATAAATGATTTAACAACAAAAAATAAAAAAATGGAAGAAAATGTATTAAATATAAATAAAAAAATAGATGATTATATGAAAAATATAGAAAATATGATATTATCAGATGTAGAATTTAAAAATGAGAAGAAAAATTTAGAAAAAACAAATATAGATTTAGAAAAAGAGAATAAAATATATAAAGAAGAAATAGAGAAAAAGAAAATAGAAAATAATAGACAAAAAGAGAAAATAAATACGATAAAAGAGAAAATAAAAAAAACAAATGAAGAAAATATAGGATTAATAGTAAAAATGAAAAAAACGAGTGATGCAATAGGAGAATTTTCAACAAGAGTTCAACAGTTTAAATGTGAAAAGAAAGGAAAAATAAATGCAAAATGTGAAATTTTTTTTGGTCCTACTGAAGATCATCAATATATAATGTTAGTTAAAAATTCTGATAATAAATCAAATGAAAAAATTTTGTTAGAAAATATTGAATATCTTAAATTAAATAGTAAAGAAAAAATTATCGAAGTTAGTTTAATGAAAAATGGAAGTTGTCAAAGATATCAATTAACTTCTAATCAATCAGATATTTTAGAAAAAATTGTTGAAACTTATCAAGATTATTATAATAGTGTTATGAGAGTTAAAAATGGTTTAACTAATATTATATAATTATTTATCTTTTTTAGTGACTAAATTTTTTGTTTTTTATATTTTTGTCTTATCTTTTCTTCTAATCTTTTATATATTCATTCTTATTTAAGATTCTTAAAGATACTTTTTTATTTATCATTTATTTTCAATTTTTTATAATTGATTATATTCTATTAATATCAAATTGAATTAAAAATAATTTAACAATATTTATACAAATTATAAATAGAAAAACTATTTTTTTACAGAAATTAATATAATTTTAAGTAAAGTTTTAAATAAAAAAAAATAAAATATTTATAATAATTAAAAAACATTTAACATTTAATTTGAAATTCATCTTCAAATTCATTAATATCAATTTTTCCATCTCTATTTTTATCTAATCTTATATACAATAAATTAGACTCTTTAATATTTCCAAAAAGGAAATTTTTTTGTAAATAATAATTTAATTCTTCATTATTAATGTAACCTGAGCATCTTTTATCAATTAAATTAAAAATATTTTTAAATTTTAATCTTAATGTATTATAATCTTTCTTCATACAATTCAATTTATTTTCAAAATCAATTATCATTTCAAATAAATTTTTTAAATTATTTTTAGTAGAAAATGAAAAAATTTCAAAAAACTTACATTTACAACAAGAGTTAGGAAACCTATTTTCAACATTATTTCTATAATCTTTTTCAAAAGGAACAACAATATCAAAAAAATCTTTAAAATTTAAATAACCTTTTTTATCTAAATCAAATCTATTTAAAAATAATCTAATATCTGATTCATTTATATTAATATTTAATAAATTAAATCCCATTTTTAAACATTCTTTTGTTAATATTCCTTTTTCATTAAACTCAAAAATTCTAAAAATATCTTCTGGATTAAAATCACATTTTAAAGATAATTCAATTTTAATATTTTCAATTTTATTCTCTGCATTCATTAATTCTTTTAAATAATTATTAAATTGATATTTTTCATATGCATTAGAATCATAAATATTATCATTATTATTATCTTTGCTAAATGAATTCTTTTCTTTGTCGTGGTTGTTAGAATCTAATGATAAATTATTTCTTTTTGGAGATAAAGTTAATGATAAAGATGGAAAAACCTTTTGTTCAGGAGTTTTACAATTTCTATTTAAAATATAATTTTTTTTTGATGGTGATTTCATTATATTATTATTTCTTTGTGATTTTTCTCTTAATAGAGATTGATTTGTTATATTATATTGATTATTATCAATATTTAAATTTTTCATATTTTCTGAATTTTCCTCATTCAAAATTTTTTCTTTTCTTTCTTCAAAATTATATTTATTACATCTAACAGGTGAATTGGGATTACTTTTCCAATATCTACTTTTAGGTGAATTAACATATTTTTGATTAGGAGGAGAAAGAGGAGAATAAACAAGAGGAAAATTTCTATGGAAACAATTATGAAAATTACAATAAATATCAGAAAAACAAGAATTGCACATTTTACAATTACATTTAAAGCATGAAATTAAAGGACAACATTTAGAACATTCAGGATAACCTAAAATTGTGTGAAATTCACCTAAATCTATTTTTCCATCTTTATTTAAATCTAATCTTTTTATAATATTTTTTATTCTTGTTTCAAAACAATTTTCATTATTTTTTTCTAAAAAATTTTTAATACCATCTGAAGTATTATTATTTAAACCTTTTATTAAATGAAATAATTCATGAATATTAAAATCATATCTGCTTTTTATTTGAGATAATAAATTTAATATATTTCTTGAAAGTTGAATTTCTTTTTCAAAGATTTTTAATAAATAATATTCTATATTAAAAGGTAATTGATAATAATTTTTAGAAAAAGATTTATTTGATTTAAAATAATTTTGACTTTGTATAATATTTTTAAAAATTCAAAATATGAAAGATTTCCATCACCATTTATATCATAAAATAATATTAATAAATTTACTTCTTTTTCATTTACAATAATATTTTTTGAAATAAGAAAAGTTAAAATGTCATGTGCATCAATTTTGTTTTTGAAACATAAATCTAAATGTTTAAATATTTGAAATGGGTCATATTCATAATTATTTGAAAGTAATTGACGAGTTGTTTCAATTGAGTTTTCACCTTCGGATAATGTTAAAAAAATTTTAACCATTTTTAATTGTGTTTCTGTTGATAACATTTTTTTGTCTCTATTTAAGTGAAAATTATTTTATTTAATTTAAAAATAATGAATCAATATGTAATTAATTGAAAATAACATTTAAAGAAAGTGAAAGTTAAACTGAACAATTTATTCATTTAAGTATTTTGATAAATATTATTTTTATGTTTATGATAAAATAATATATTTTTTATCCTAGAATGTTTTTAATTTATTTTTTATTTCTTTTAATATTATATAATCTCTTATAGTTTAATAATGAAACTTTTATATTTACCAAAAATTATTTAACGAAAGATATTTTTTTGTTTTGATTATTAAATATTTAAATAAGATTATGGGAACAAAAATTCATAGACATATTAGTTTTCATAATGAACATACAAATGAATTACCAGAAAATAGACTTAATTTTGGAGATAGCAAAATAATGGAAAATTCAATGAATGAAGGAAAAGGTTATAAAAAAGAAAAAAGAAAGAAAAAAAATGATGATAATAATGGTGGTGATATTTATAATGAAAATGATGATAAAAATAATAAAAAAGTTATAAAAAGATTTAATAGTTTTGATAAAATGTATGAAGATTTAAATGACCATAATTATATTATAAATAATAGAAATAATAATTTTGAGAATATTGAAAATAATAAAGGAAATAAATACGAAAGGAGAAAAAAGAAAAGTAAAACTTATGTTAAAGCTCAAAATAATGGAGATAATGATTATAGTAAAAATAAACAAAATAGAATTGATAATAATATTGATGATAAAAAAAAAATAAAAAAAGGAAAAGGTATAAGCAGTAAAAATATAGGTTCTTCTGATAATGTTTTACCTAATATTTTGAATAAAAAAGAAGAAATTGAAAGTTTAAATCAGAGTAAAATAATAGAAATAAGTTATTATTCATCTGATGAAAATATTAAAAAGAACAATCTAGAATTAAATAAAAATCAAAAATTGAGGATAAAAAAATATAACTCAATGATTAAAAAAAAACCAGTTTACAATAACCAAAAATTAGATTATACCAAAATAAATCCCTTAAAGTTAAAATTATCTAATAACAAAATAAAAATTCCAAAATTATTATATAATAATCCACAAATAAATGGTTTTCATTCAAATAGTAATAAAGGAATTATGTGTAAAAATAAAGGAATAAATGAATTACTTAAAAATAAAGAATTATATAATAATAAATTAGGATTGTCAGGTTCTTATTCAAATAATAATATATTAGATAAATATAAATTAAATCTTTATCCAAGATTAGATCTTAATAAAAGAAGTTATGAATTTTCAAATATGTCAAATCAACCTAAAAAAATAAGTAAATTACCTAATTTAAAATTATTTACTCCTAATAATAAATATCAATTACCTCTTAAAATAGGTAAATATAATAGTTATTCAATTAAAGATTTAATTTATAATGAATTTCAAAGACATAAAACTTATTTAGATGAAAATGAACAAAAATGTGTTGAAGAAATAAATTATAATAATTTTTCAAATTGTGATAATTTTAAATATTCAAAAAGTATTTTATTACATCACCAAGAAATAACTTCAATATGTTCAATAACATTAAATCTAAAAAAAATATGTTATGCAACAGGTTCAAATGATAGAACAATAAAATTATGGAAAGAAAATTTTGAATGTATATTATCAAAAGAAAATTTAAAAAATGCACCTTTAGTTCTTCTTCAATATCAAACAAGATATTTATTAAGTGCAGAAGGTATTTATATTAAAATATATGATTTAAATTCATCAAATTTAGTTTTATATAAAACTTTAAGAGATCATATATTAGAAATTCAAACAATATTAATTTTAGATGAAGAAAATTTAAAGCAAGTCAATCCAAAAATAATTTCAGCTGGAAACGATAAAATATTAAGAATGTGGGATATTGCAGATGAAAAAGTAATAAAATATTTTGAAGGTCATAAAGATTATGTAACAAATATTCAATATGTTGGAAATGAAAAAAATGTTATTATTTCTATGGGAGTTGATAAATGCTTTATTATTTGGGATATTATAAAAGCTAATATTATTGTAATTATTAATAATTATTTTACTAGTACTTGTTTATTAGGGACTAGCTTTGGATTTTGTTGTGGTTCTTATGATAATAAAATTAGATTTTATGATAAAAATTATAACATGATTAAATGTATTGTTGGAAATTTTTATGATTCTGATAATTTCCTTATGATAACTAATAATAATCTAATTTTTACTACTGCTGAAAATGAATTAATAATTATTGATATTGATACTGATAAAATTTTCTCTTTTTATTCGGGATTAAAATGTGATATAAGGAAAATCATTAAAAGTTATGATTGGGATATTCCTGAAAAAAATAGAAATAATAAATTAAATGGAATTAAATATAAAAATATTTTAACTATTGGAAATGATGGATATGTTTATATTTGGGAATGCTATGAATATTTAAATAAAATTTTTCCTGATGATGAAAGTAATAATGAAAGTATTGATTCTTTGAAAAGTAATGAACAGAATGAATAAACAAATATTTTTTTTAATTTTAAGAATTAATATAAATATTTTCTACTAACATATAT
>JAEEGI010018460.1_pt1 | contig 14171 bp, 6 predicted proteins | sample 8958751 | NCBI WGS metagenome assembly JAEEGI01 (sample SAMN16246545, study PRJNA631951) | gut metagenome | biome: gut microbiome; feature: rumen; material: KS-attached | host: Bos | place: Iran: Karaj | collected 2018-10
GATTTCTCCCCAGCAGGCCCAGCAGATGCTGAGGGCCATGCAGGCCGAGGAGAAGAAGACACAGGACAAGGTCAACAAGGAAAAGGCGGAGATGATGCAGTCCCGCCAGAAGGAGAAGAATTGGTAGTATGAGAAGACTTCTGACAGCAATACTGATCGCGGCGACGGCGCTGACCGCCTCCGCGCAGTCCTCCATCAAGGTTTCCGCGCCCAACCTGGTGGCGCTCGACGAGCAGTTCAGCGTGACCTTCACCATTTCCGGAGAGGCCCCGTCGGACTTCCAGTGGGAAGCTCCTTCGGATTTCCGCCTCGTCTGGGGTCCGCAGAAGGGCAGCTCCACCAGCATCAGCATAGTGAACGGGAAGCACACCCGCTCTTCGCAGACCACTTATTCATACGTGCTGCTCCCCAAGAGCACCGGCAAGTTCACCCTGCCTCAGGCATTTGCCACCGTGAAGGGCGACAGGGTGGCCTCCAAGGCCCATTCCATAGAGGTAGTGAGCAACGGCGCGAAGCCTGCCGACCCGAACCAGGGCGGCACCGCCCCCAACGTGCAGTCCCGCGGCCAGGCGGCCGATCCCCAGTCCAATGCCGCCAGGACGGGCACCGTTGGCGGGGACGACCTGTTCCTGCGCCTGTCCCTGAGCAAGACCAGCGCCGTGGTGGGCGAGACCCTCACGGCGACCCTCAAACTCTACCAGCGCGTGAACATCTCCGGCTTCGAGGACATCAAGTTCCCGGCCTTCAACGGTTTCTGGAGCCAGGAGCTCCAGTCTCCCACCAGCATCGAATTCCGCCGCGAGAGCGTCGGGGACATCATCTACAACGCGGCTGTGCTGCGCTCGTGGACCCTTATCCCGCAGCAGTCCGGTGACATCAAGATCGATCCGGCCGAAATGGTTTGCCTGGTGAACGTCAGGACCGGAAAGCAGTCCGGCAGCATCTTCGACAGCTTTTTCCAGGAAGACTACCAGACCATACGCAAACGCCTTTCCACCCCTGCGCAGACCGTCCACGTGAGGCCGGTTCCTGCCGGCGCCCCGGCGTCTTTCGGCGGCGGAGTGGGCAGTTTCCGCATGTCCGCCGGCCTCACCCGGGATTCGCTCCAGACACACGACGCCGCCTCGCTGAAGGTCACGGTCACCGGAAAAGGCAACCTTTCCCTTCTTTCCGCACCCGACATCGTCTTCCCGCCGGATTTCGAAGTCTATGACGTGAAGACCACGGACACCCGCGACAGCAGGATCTTCGAATACCCGTTCATCCCCCGCAGCAGCGGTGAATTCACGATAGGCCCCGTAGAATACAGCTATTATGACATCGCCAAGGGCAGTTATGTGACCCTCCGCAGCCCCGAGATGCCCATCAAGGTCAGCAGGAGCCCCGGGGATGCCGTTGCGCCCGCCGGTTCCGGCCAGCTCATCCAGCCTTCCAACCGCAAGGACGTCAAGGACTTGGGCAGCGACATCAGGTTCATCTCCACCGGTGCCCCGAAGCTTTCCCGCACCGGCAGTTTCTTCGTCGCATCGCCCGGATTCCTGGCCGCCACCATCCTGCTTCTCCTGCTCGCCGCAGCCCTCTATTTCGCATTCAGGAGCATAGCGGCGCGCCGTGCCGACGTGGTGGGCAGCAAGAACCGCGCTGCCACCAAGATGGCACGCAAGCGCCTCTCCGCCGCCAAGGACTTCCTCGGGCGCGACCTCTACACCGCGTTCTACGAGGAATTGCACAAGGCCCTCCTCGGATTCGTTTCCGACAAGTTCAACCTGGATGCCGCCGAAATGTCCAGGGAGAACATCGCAGCCCGCCTGTCCGAAGCCGGAGTGCGGGAGGAGTCCGTCAGCGCCTTCATAGGCCTGCTGGAGGCCTGCGAATTCGCCAGGTATGCCCCAGATTCGGGCCACGAGGCGATGAATGCCCATTATGAGAGCGCCCTGAGCGTCATCTCTTCCATCGATGACAATATGAAAAGGAAAACCAGGATACCCGGAGCCGGTGCCGCAATTTTGGCGCTGCTGCTGACGCTCCCGTTCACCTCCGGCGCCGCCGACCGCGCGGACTCACTCTGGACCGCCGGCGTCGCGGCCTACACCGAGGGCCGCTGGGATGCCGCGCAGGAAGCGTGGGAATCGATTCTCGCCACGGGGGAGTCCTCCGCCGTACTATATTATAATATAGGTAATGCCTGCTTCAAGCGGTCCAACCTGTCACACGCCATCCTCAATTACGAGAAGGCCTTGAAGCTTGACCCGTCCTACGCCGACGCCCGCTATAACCTGGAGTTTGCGAACTCGATGATCCAGGACAGGATTGAGAACGTGCCCGAATTCTTCCTCAAAACTTGGATCCGGAACGCGTCCAGAACCCTTTCTTCGGGCGCGTGGGCGGTATTATTCCTTATTTTTATGGCCGGAACGCTCGCCCTGCTGCTGTTTTTCCTGCTGTCCTCGCGTACCGCCCTGCGCAAGGCCGGCTTCTTCGGAGGCATAGCCTGTGCGCTTCTGGCGGCCCTGTGCCTGGGTTTCTCGCTGGGCCAGCGCCGGGACTGCCTGACCATGGACAAGGCCATAGTCACGGCATCCGTCTCACCGGTGAAAAGTGCCCCTGGAGGCGGCTCTGTGACCGATTTGTTCGTCCTTCATGAAGGTACGAAAGTCTCCGTGCTGAGCGAAGTCGGGGAGTGGTGCAACATAGAACTCTCCGACGGACGGCAGGGATGGATACGGCATACCGACATAGAAATCTTCTGATTCAAGCGTTTCAAGGGCCCCGGCAGTTTTTGTCGGGGCCTTTGCTTGGCGCCGTTCAAACGATGATTTTTTTCAAAAAAACTTGGAATTACGAAGATTAGTTCATAATTTTGCAGAGTGCGTATAGTGTGGAATAGGCTCTAGACGCGCGCTTTTGGCTAGAAAAAAGAAAAAATAAACATAGTTTATCGATATGAATTTCAAAAGGATTTTCTTGGTCCTCACCGTTGCTCTCATGAGCGCGGGGATCGCGTCTGCGCAGCAAAGCAAGTCAGACAAGACACTTGAGTTCAACCCTCACTGGTACATCCAGGCGCAGGGCGGTGTCGGATACACCGTCGGCGAGGGCAATGACTTCACCAAGCTTCTTTCTCCTGCTGCCTACCTCAACGTAGGTTACAACTTCACTCCGGTAGCCGGACTCCGTTTCGGTGTCGGCGGATGGCAGGGCAAGGGTTTCCATGTTTTCGAGAACACGGACTATGCCTTCAAGTTCGCGCATGCCTACGGGGATGTCATGTTCAACATCAGCAACCTCATCGGTGGCTACAAGCATGACAGGGTTGTCTCCTTCATCCCGTACATCGGTCTCGGCGCTTTCGTCGGACTCGAGAACGCCAAGGCTCAGACCCTCCGTTCCACCAACAACGAGCAGATGACTCTCCTCTGGCAGCCGGTAAGGCCTTTCTTCCTTGCCCGCGGTGGTATGCAGGTTGACTTCCGTCTCACCGACAATCTTTCCCTCAACCTCGAGGGTGCCGTGAACGGAACCGACGACCACTTCAACTCCAAGGATGGTGACAACATCGACTGGCAGATCGACGCTCTTCTCGGTCTGACCTACCGCTTCGGCGCCACTACCCGTGCTTCCGAGGCTTATGCCGCCGAGAAGGCCCTTGCTGACGCAATGGCAGCAGCCGCTGCAGCTGAGGCAGCCGCAAAGAAGGCTCAGGATGACGCCCTCAAGGCAGCCGCAGAGGCGAAGAAGGCCGCTGAGGATGCAGCCAAGAAGGCCGCAGCCGAGGCTGAGGAGGCCATCAAGGCCGCCCAGGCCGCTGCAGTTCCCGCAAAGCCGTCCTGCAACGTCTTCTTCAAGCTTGACAGCTCCGTCATCCAGGAGGAGGAGAAGTACAAGATCGACAATGTCTGCGGTTATATGCTCTCCAACCCGGATGCAGTGGTCGAGCTCGTCGGTTATGCTGACGTCCAGACCGGTAACCCGACCTACAACCAGGGAATCTCCGACCGCCGTGCAAAGGCAGTCGCAAAATATATCAAGGCGAAGGGCATTGCTGCCAATCGCATCGTAACCGACCACAAGGGTGATACCGTCCAGCCGTTCGCTGTGAACGAGGAGAACCGTGTGGTTATCTGTACTCTTGAATAATCTCTAATCTATTTATTTATCTACTACAATCATTATGAAAATTAATTTTTCAAAGATCGCAGCATTACTCTTCGCAGGAGTAATCTGCCTCGCACCTGGTTGTACAGATTACCAGTCCGACATCAACGACATCTATGCAAAGATCGAGAAGTTGGCGGACAAGGAATCTGTTGCTAATCTGAAGCAGCAGGTGGCTGGTCTTGAGGCTACCCTCAACGCTCTCGTTGAGACTGCCAAGACCCATGCTACCAAGGCTGAACTTTTGGCTGCCAAGACCGATCTTGAGAATGCCGACGCGGCAATCAACAAGAGGATCGACGACCTCAACACCTCTCTTGGTGGAAGGATCGACAAAGTCGCTGGCGACCTTTCCACTCTGAGGAATGAGTTCAACACCCTTTCTACGCAGTTCGCTGAGTTCAAGGGTACTGTTACCACGACTCTCCAGAAGCTTGGTGAAGAGGACGTAAGGCTCAACACCAAGATTGACGACACGGCAAGGGAACTCGGCAACAGGATCGACGGTATTGCCCAGCAGCTCGCTACCGAGACCAGCAACCGTGAGGCTGCTGACGTAGTTCTCGGCCAGAGGATCGATGCCGCCGTTGCAAAGGCTGAGTCTGACCTCACTGCTGCAAAGGCTGAGCTCTATGCTGCCATTGGCACTGAGGCCAAGACCCGCAAGACTGCTGACTCCCTCCTCCAGGTCGCTGTTGACGCTGAGGCTGCCGCCCGCGTCGCTGCTGACGATGCTCTTGATCTCGCCATCAAGGCTGAGAAGGAGCGCGCTGAGGGCGCCGAGAAGCTTCTCAATGATGCTATCGTTGCTGAGGCTGCCGCCCGCGCTGCCGCTGACTCCGTAATCCGCGTTCTCGCTGATAACGAGACTGCTGCCCGCAAGCTCGCTGACTCCCTCCTCAATGAGGCTATCAAGGCTGAGACCGAGCGTGCAACGAACGCCGAGGATCTCCTCGACAAGGCCGTCAAGGCTGAGGCTGTCGCCCGCGCAACCGCTGACTCTCTCTTCAATGTTGAGCTCGCCGGCGTGAAGGAAGATCTCCAGAATCTCTCCGACGACTATTTCGCTTTCAAGGCCGCTACCAACAAGACGCTCAAGAACCATGAAGATCGCATTGCCGCCGCTGAGCTTGCAATCAAGGACATCAACGAGGTCCAGATCCCTGCTATCAACGCTCAGATCAAGGCCCTCAAGGAGACTGATTCCCTCCTCGCCAAGGGTATCTCTGATGTAGCTGACTCTCTCGCTGCATACAAGGCTGTAACCAATGCAACCATCAAAGTTATGCAGGACGCTATCGACGACATCGTCGTTGTGAACAAGCAGCAGTCCGACTCTCTCAAGGAAGCCTTCAAGAAGTTCGACGACTATGTCCTCAAGACTGTCTTCGAGACCTATAAGGCAGAAGTCCAGGAGAAGCTCGATGCAAAGGCTGACACCGCTGCCCTCAATGCAGTTTATGATGAGCTCAACCTCCGTCTCCTCCCTCTCGAGGCCTATAAGGTCAAGCTCGAGACCGAGATCATCCCTGAACTCCAGGCTATCGACGAGGAACTCCGTCACGACGTAGATTCTCTCTGCAAGGAAGTTGACGGCCTCAAGGTCCGCATGGACGCTGCCGAGGACGCTATCGCCGCTATCAAGGACTCCCTCGTTGAGCACCAGCTCCGCATCGCCGCCCTCGAAGGACGCATGACCGCCGCTGAAGGCCGTCTCGATGTTCTCGAGGAGCAGGTCAACGAACTCCTCAACCGCATCCAGAGCGTTGAGTTCGTTCCTGACTATGACGATTGCAAGGCTACCATCAACTACCTCCAGATCGGCCGCAGGTACTATCCTGCTACCTCTACCTTCACTTACAAGGTTTACCCGGCTGAGATTGCAGAGCGTCTCGCAACTGCAATGGAGAAGGCTCTCACCTCCGATGAGGAAGGCCTCGCTGAGGTTTACTTCGACGTTGTTCCTGTGAAGACCCGCTTCCCTCTGAGGGACGAAGAGGCTTCCATCGATCTCCAGATCGACTCCGTCGCTGTTTCCGATCGCACCAAGGGTGCCATCACCTTCTATGTCAAGGCTGTCAACGCCGATGACTTCTATATTCCTGAGGAGAAGATCGCAGGCTACAGCACTGCCAGCGGTTTCCCTGTTGTCACTCCTGGCACCTGGGCTGGTTGGATGAATCAGTTCGCTAGCGCTTGGCCGGAGGACGACGACTATATGAACGGTCCTGGATTCCCGGTTCTCCCCGGCGGTCCGCTCGTTCCCGTCGTTCTTGAGCCTGGTGATGGTTACATCATCGGCAGGGCTGACGCAGACGTTCCTGAGACTGAGTTCCCTAAGGGCCAGGGCAGCGTTGACACCGGTCTTACCGGCGAATTCCTTGGCTATTACTTCGGTCTCCCTCTTAACACTCCTGGTATCGCCCTCCCGTTCTATCTCGAGGAGATGCTTGCTGAGGAACTCGACGTTTACGAAGAGGAAGAGGATGCAGTTCACCAGGACTACGCTTCCTGCCTCGTGATCGAGAAGAACTTCGAAGGCAATGTAATCACTTCCGAGTACAATGTCTGGGCTCAGAACCCGACCGTTGCTGTTCCTGGTGGTTTCGCTCGTAAGCAGACTGAGGGTCAGTACGATCCTGAGGGAACTTATCACTACATCGTTGCAACCGAAGACTGGATCGAGTACACTTCCGACAAGAAGTCCGTCCTCGCCGAGGGTATCGTTCCTGCATTCACCGTCAACGGCCAGATCATGACCGTCGAGGATCTTGCTAAGCTTACCGGCGTCGATCTTCCTGTTTCCTTCGCTTGCACCACCGCTGTCTTCGACAACAACGCTGAGGACGCTCTCCGCATCTTCGGTCACGCTATTGCTCCTGCAACTGACGAGCAGAAGGCTCCTTACGTGATCGCTCCTGCTGGATATGGTCTCCCTGACATCCAGGCTCTCATCGACAAGCTTGGCGAGGATGATCCGGACATCGCTGTCGAGGACATCCTTGGCAACGCTGCTGACGAGATCACCTATGTCAACGTCAACCTCGAAGGTGAGCCTGCAGCTCGCAAGGCTGCTGTCGGCACCTACACTGCTGCTATCTACGCTGCATATGTAGGCGGCTACCTCATGCTCGCTTACGGTGACGTCCACATCGTCAAGGTACAGGCTTACGCCAAGGGTACCGCCGAGATCGTCTGGACCTACAGCAAGGATGTCGCTACCGACGCCGCTCTCTGGGCTGATGCAGATGCAGACGATGTTTACGAGCGCGAGTATGATGAAGACCTCGTTCCTGTCAAGGTTGGTGACAACAACCTCGAGGAGAAGGCCGTCACTCTCGACGAACTCACCGATGTAACCATCGACGAGGTCCAGATCTTCACCATGCCTGACAGCGTGGAAGTTGATTACGACGAAATCGAAGGTGTTGTTTACTTCAGGAATGAGGATGACAGCCTCCAGGTTGACCTCTACAACTTCGCTTGGGACACCACCTACCTCGTACGTGTTGTCTACGAGACTGAGACCGCTACCGTCACCGGTGAGTGGTATGTGAAGACCATCGATCGCAACCGCGAGAAACTCGTCGTTGACTTCGGCACCACCGATATCACCTACGAGAAGGATCTCGATACCGATTACACGATGCAGAAGCCTGGCGAGGATCTCTATGATCTCCTTGCTGAGTGGTGCAAGCCTGGTATCTTCGATATCGATGCTACTGAGTGGACTGAGGACAACCTCGGTGAGGAAACTCATTATCCTGATATGACCAACGCTGTTGAGCCTTACGGCTACGATGAGGACTTCAACCTTGGCCAGGCTGTTGACACATGGCGTCACATCAACTATGCTGACGATGAGATCACCAAGCCTGTGGTTATCCCTGCTGATCTTACCTTCTGGACCTACTACGGACAGGAAATCGAGTTCATTGGCAAGGCTAACATCGTTGCTCCTAAGTTCGACTTCCGTCACAACACCTACCGTGTATTCGGTAAGTACGAGAAGGATGGTTCCGTGATCGCTTCTTACGCTCCTTACGAGCTCAAGACTATCGGTCAGGATGAGCTTGGTGGTGACAAGGTTGAGGGAACCGATGAGACTATCCCGTTCTACACCAAGGTCGATCCTTACTACCAGACCGAGAAGTGGAACCTCACTCACTTCGATGTCCAGCTCGTCAACCTGCCTGAGGCCTTCATCATCGTCGATGAGAATATGGAGACTGCTGACACCACCGGTACCGGTCTTGTCGAGTACTTCAGGTTCGCTGATGTTACTCCTGGTGTCGAGTTCGTTCCTGAGGCCAACACCGACGAGCGTGAGAACACCATCATCGAGATCAAGGATACCACCGACGAGGTTACCGGCATCAGCTGCGAGTACGCTCTGTACTATCACGGCTTCGATGAGCAGGTTCCTGTCTATGGCGGTCTCTACATCCTCAACAGCGACAGCAGCCGCTTCGACTTCCCGACCTCATTCGACGAGGGATTCAAGGCTATCTACGCTGCTAAGCTCCCTGCTGCAGATCCTGACACTGTCGGACGTTACGCTGCTTACAACGTAGTCAAGTTCAACCCTCTCCACGACCTCAAGAGCCCGAAGACCGTTGAAATGCCTGTCTACAATGCTGAGACCTACCAGACTCCTGTACTCCAGTACCTGTCACTCAAGGATCAGCGTCGCTACGATCCCGAGGATCCTAAGTCCGTCGAGTTCGCTGAGGACAATGACATCACCAACGGTGTCGAGCTGTTCGGCGAGAACGGTGCTTGGAAGGTCGGTGACGATGCCAACGGCTTCGCAACCGGTGTCAAGGCTGATTCCGCATACGACATCATTCCTTCTTACACCTATGACTTCGATGACGAGAGCGTTGACGTCGACATCAAGAATGCCGTCTCCTTCGCTACCGATCCTCAGACCCAGGAGGTTCTCCCGTACATCGTATTCGACTACACCCAGCAGATGACTCTCACCCAGCCGGTCTACCTGACCGTGAAGGTTGAACTCCTCCATCCTTGGGTTAAGTACGGTATGGTCGCAGGTGTTCCTGTCAAGATCTACAAGACCGGCGCTTCTTCCGGCGAAGGCAACTAATAGATAAGACCAACACTCTATAAATCGGCGGGGGCTTAGGCTCCCGCCTTTTTTTGTCCCATAGTTTTGGACTTTTGCATTTTAGAGTTAAATTTGTAACCTTGAACATATTATGGGAAAGTATCCAATGACTATGTGCACATTTAATAAAATAGAGTCTCCGGACCGTCTCGAATCCTACGAGATGCCGGAATGCGTGGTGACCGTACTTGTCTCGGAAGGGCTTCTCTGCCAGAGCGGAGACAACGAGGACTACGATATCATTAACCCCTGGTAATAACGCAGTAATCATGAAGAAGTTTTTTCTCCTGGCGCTCTGCGCAGTAGCTGCGTTATCGCTTTATTCCTGTAAGGAATCCCTCGTCGAATCCGAGACCGAGCAGTATGAAATGCCTGCCAAGATGGTCGAGATGTCTTTCACCGGGACTCTCGATACCGGCACGAAGACTGCCTTTAACAAGTATACGGGCAAAACCCAGTGGCTATCGAACGATGCAATCAATATCGTCGGTGCCCGGACCAGGACTTATGCACAGGCATCCAACATTTCTTCCGACCGTGGTCATGCCACGTTCAGGGCGGATGTCGTTGAAGGCGAGCAGTTGTATGCCTTCTATCCGTACAATCCTGACGGCGTTACACTTAATGGTGAAAGGATCCGTTTCTCGATTTCCAATTCCCAGGACGGTGATTTCGGTACCGCCAACATCGCCGCGGCAAAGGCATCCAACGGTAATTTCTATTTCAGGAACGCAACGACTGTTTTCCAGTTCACTGTTGACCTGAAGAAGTACCCGAATGCCGCCAAGGTCCGCGTGGAGGCCATAAAGTCCAGCGAAAGGATGACGGGTGCTTTCTTTGCGGATTTTACGGACGACGAGTTCACCGTAACGCGTGACGGCAGCGGTTCTTCCCGCTTCGTTACCGCCGATCTCTCTTCACTTCAGGGTAACGACTCGAGGACTGCGTATATATCCGTGGCCCCTGTTTCATATAGCCAGGGCGTAAAGTTCTATATCCAGACTGCGTCAGGATCGACTATCAGGACCATCACCTATGATAATTCTCTCGACTGCGAGCCCGGTCAGCTCTATACCTTCGGCGACCTGAGCCTGCATATCGATGAATATGTATTCTTCGACACTGAGACCTTCTCCGGTGCTGACGGCACCGGCGGACGCTCCGGCGGATATGCTAGGCCGAACAACCCCGTCAGCGATCCTGATGACGTCGCTGACAACAATGGATGGCAGTTCTTGAATTGCCAGGAGGCCAGCGCCTGCATCTGCGTAGGCGACGGTTCTCACGATGCGTATGCTATCACTCCCGCCCTCGGAATCAGCACCCACGCTGCCACGCTTACTTTCAACGTGGTCCCGGCCAGTGGATCTTCCGCGAATCTCCTGCTCTATGTGGAGGGCAGCGGCTACATTGACCATCAGGTCTTCAAGATGAGCAGCGGCAGCTGGAAAACCATCACCGTCTTCATTAACGGCGCCGATGCGTCCACCAGGATCAGGTTCAATACTGTTGCCAGCTATAGCTCTACGGGCGTAAGCTATCCCAGCAGTTTCTTCCTTGACGACGTCAAGGTCATCGACGGAGCCCCCGATTTTAATTACCTCAATATGGGGGCGGTTCATGCTTTCATTGAGGCCGAAGAGACGGCGATTTCTATTTCCGGCGGTGCAAATGTTTCGGTTACTTCCAGCCAGCCGTACGGTTCTTCGTATTTTGTCAATTCATCTGGTCTTTACATCAATTCACTTCCTGTGAATGAGAGCCAGAATACGAGGCAGTTCAAGTATACCCTCCGTGCACCAGACCTTACAGGATTGGACGTCGAGCGCACGATTTATATTTACAAGTACGGCAAGACCAAGGTAACTGCAAGCCCCGAGGAACTTGAGTTCCCTTATGCCGGTGACACCAAGACAGCTGCGCTTACTCTCTGGAATTTTGCTTCCGACCGCGTGATCAATGTCAGGTCCAGCAACAGCCAGTTCGTTCCTTCCGTGGACGGAACCACCGTCAGCATCACCGCTGCGGCCAACGAGGGAGAGGATCCTGTGAGCGGAGAGATCACCGTGACCGTCGCCGACGGCGAGCGTGAGCGCTCCTGCGTCATCACTGTCAGCCAGGCTGCGGCTCCTGTCGTGAACCTCGATCCCGAGTCCCTCGCATTCCCTGCAGCCGGCGGAAGCGAAGATATCAACGTGACCACCAAGAACTTCGGTGAGAACACGACTGTCAGTGCAGAGTCCGACAACGCTGCCGTCACCGTCAGCGTGGATGGTGAGGTCGTAACCGTCACCGCGGCAGAGAATGAAAGCACTGCGGCTGTCAGCGCCACCGTCTCCGTAACCGTCACCGACGGCACCGAGACCGTGACCGTGGAGGTGCCTGTGACCGTAGTTGGCGTGCCCGGCTTGAGCGTCAATCCGACCAGCCTGTCATTCGCCGCTGCGGGAGAGACCAAGACCGCTACCCTCACCATCTCCAACTTCGCGAGCGACCGCGTTGTGGCTGTGGAGTCCGACAATACCCAGTTCACTGCGGCTGTCAATGGAACCACCCTGAGCATCACCGCTGCCGAGAATACCTTGGAGACGGTTGTCGCCGGTACAGTGACCGTGACCGTCAGCGATTCTGACAATGAACTGACCTGCACTGTCGCCGTCTCCCAGGAGGCTGCGATAACCGGGCCTCAGGACCAGACTCTCGAGTTCTCGTCCGAAGAGGTCAACGGCTACTACGGCACGTCCTTCACCGAGCCTACGCTCAGCGGAGCCCATACCGATGTCACCTATAGCATCAGCAGCACCAACAGCGCCGCCAGCATCGATCCGACTACCGGTGAAGTGACCCTCGCACCCGTCAACGGCACTGCGACCGTCACCGCCACCGCCGCAGCCTCCGACGCCTGGAACTCCGCCACTGCAACCTACACCATCACGGTTCACCGCCTGCCTCAGGCTTACGCCGAGCAGGAGTACATCACCGGCGACGGTGATCACTACATCGCAACCGGCGTGACCTTCAACCAGTCGTCCAGGATTGTGATTGATTTTGCGTTCACGACAGCTACTAATGCTGGTTACCTTTATGGTGCGATGACAACGAATGCTTCATCAGGCAATAATAACGTCGGTGCTGATCAGTTCGTGCTTAATCTTGCCAACGGTGGCGCGTATTATAAGTATGGAACCACCCGTTCCCAGACGAATGCACTCAGCAATACGAACAGGCATGTTGTTGACCATAACGGTAACACAGTTACGCTTGACGGGCAGCCTGCCCATACATTTACTGCAGAGACCTTTACTTGTCCTGGACAGATGTATCTGTTCTGGGCCAATTATCCTGGAGGCTCTGCTAACGTTGCCAAAGCAAAGATCTACTCTTGCCAGATGTATGCGAACGGAACCACCCTCAGCCGTGACTTCGTACCTTGTAAGAGGAATTCCAACAACGTCGAAGGTCTGTACGACATGGTTTCCGGCTCGTTCTACCCTCTGCTTGACGTGGAATAAGCAGGCACTCGATTGCACACACGGCGTTTAGCGCCTGCCATCGCGACGCGCTTCCGCCATACTGAAAGAACCGACCCCTCAGGGCCGGTTCTTTCTTTTCCCCCCACTCCCTTCCGCTCACCCCTTGCCGCCCTGGATCCTGGATCCGCCATTGCCTGTTTTCCTGCCGCGGATGGGCAAAAACCCCTGTTTTGCCCAACGGAGCGCTGTTTTCCCTGCCGCGGATGGGCAAAAGTGCCTATTTTGCCCAACGGAGAGCTGTTTTTCCTGTCACGGATGGGCAAAAGTGCCTGTTTTGCCCAACGAAGGGCTGTTTTTCCTGCCACGGATGGGCAAAAGTGCCTATTTTGCCCAACGGAGCGGCGTTTTCCCTGCCGTGGATGGGCAAAAACGCCTGTTTTGCCCAACGAAGGCGAGATTACCCGGGTTCGGGATCCCAAAATGGCCTGTTTTGGGGTGCGGAAGGCAGGCGGAGAAGGCGGAGGCAGAAGGCGAAAGGGACGATGAGGCACCGGGGCTTCGGGACAACGCCGCCGGAATATACGAAATCCGGCGGCTACAGCGCGGGCACTGCGGGGGGCTCTGGGGAAGGCCCTCCTCGCGCCCGGCTGTTGCCCGTGCCGCTCCGGGAGCAGGGCGATGCCCCGCAGGCGGGACCGTTAACCCTCATTTCAGGGACCGCCGCGGGGCATTGCCTTGCGTCGCGCGTCACTGTTCGAGCTCCGCCGTTTCACATCCCGTGCGCACCGCTGCGCAGTACCATAATCTATCCTGCGCATTTATTTTGTATATTTGATGATATGGAATACTCGAAGGAAGCATACGATGCCAGGATAGCCGCGCTGTTCGAACGCCATCAGAGCGTGCAGAGCGTGGGATTCACCGGAGACGCCTATAAACCCGGACTTGAAGCGATGCTTCAGCTGGATGCCGCATTGGGCCGCCCGTCGGAGAAGTTCCGGTCCGTCCATGTGGCCGGAACCAATGGCAAGGGCACCGTCTGCTCCATGCTTGCGGCGCAACTCGCTGCGGCCGGAATGCGGGTGGGGCTCTATACCTCCCCGCACCTGCTGGATTTCCGTGAGCGCATAAAAGTCATCGAGCCCCAGGCACCCGGCGCCACTCGCAGCGTTGCCGCCTCTTCCGTCGAGCCCGCCGCTTCCTTCCGCCTGATCCCGGAGAAGGACGTGTGGGATTTCCTCGAGAGTGCCGAAAAGCTGTTCGAGGGCCGCTCGTTCTTCGAGATCACCACGGCGCTCGCATTCTGGTGGTTCGCCCGGCAGGACCTTGACATCGCGGTGATAGAGACTGGACTCGGCGGCCGGCTGGACAGCACCAATATCATCACTCCCGAATTGTCCATAATCACCTGCATC
>JAEEGI010018461.1_pt1 | contig 14170 bp, 10 predicted proteins | sample 8958751 | NCBI WGS metagenome assembly JAEEGI01 (sample SAMN16246545, study PRJNA631951) | gut metagenome | biome: gut microbiome; feature: rumen; material: KS-attached | host: Bos | place: Iran: Karaj | collected 2018-10
AAATAAGAATCAAAAAAATAAAAATAATAAAAATAAAAATATAAGAAAAAATAATATTAAAAAAGAAAAAGAAAAAAATAGTAACCTTGAAAAAAGAAATAATAATACAAATTCTTCAAATAGGATAAACAAAACTTCAAATGATAATTATCCTAATAATTCAATATCCAAAAATAATATTAATAACAATAATTTAAATAAAAATAAAAATAAATAACAAAATAATACTATTTCATCAAAACCAGTCAATTCTAAAACTTTTTTTTAATTTAGTATTCTTTTAATTATTAAATAATTTCTTTTAATTTTGTCAAGGCAAAAAAATGAATTATTATTTAAAAAATATATTTATTGGATTCATTGATAAGAGTTAATATTATCAAAAGATTTCTTTTATATAAAAAAACATATATGAGTTCTTCAGAGAAATTCTTTTTTTAAATTAAATTTCATTTTCTCTAGTAAATAATATTTAATTTAATATATTATTATATAAAAAATAATATAATTTATTGAATTTTTTTCCTAAAATATTATTTAATTACTATACCTTTTTTTAACTCTAATTTATTTTAAATGAAATAAAAATTTTCTCCCTCGTTTTAATTTTGAGATTTTGTTAACCTTAATTTTCATAATTAATTTCTATTTAACTTTTCTCTCCCTGAAAAATTTGAATCTCATTACTTTTTGATACTATGAATTAATTAATTCATTGTTTCAAAAGGAGAAAGATGAATTATATATTATAATCATAAAATTAACATTTTTATTTATTAAAGATAAGTGTTTCAACATAGAATTTTTTAAAAATAAAATAAATGAATGAAGAAACAAAAATTCAAATAAAGATATTATTATAAATAAAAATCTAAAGAATATTTTTTTAAAATAGATGAAATTAAATATTTAAACTAACAGAAAGACAACCTTCATCTTTTTTTCCAAAAAAACTAATAATTTCAGAATTAGGACATAATTTAATAGCACAAGAAACGCCAACAAAAGTAGTATCTTTTTCTTTTCCAATTCTATCAGCGCAAAGTAAATAAATATTTTTTTTAATTTTTTTCCTATAAAAAGGTTCCATTCTAGAATTCCAATAATCAATCATTTCCAAAGTATATTGTATATCATCTTTTCCAGGATGACTATCAGTCCAAGCAGTAGGGAAAATAATTAAATCAACATCTTTTTTTAAACAAAAATTAGCAAATTCCATTTTTCTCCAAGGAGCTTCAAATTCATAAGGATTAATATCCATACAAATACCAATTCCTAATTTTAATGTTTTACCATTTCTAATTTTTATTTCTAAATAACCAAAATCATCTCCTTCGATACACCAAGTTTTATCATCTTTATATAAAAAATGTTTATGATAACTTGGAAGAGATTTTCCTTCTGGAGTTATTATCATACAAGAATTATAATATTTATTATCATATGTTTTTTCAGGGTAACCTAAAAATACATGTGATTTTAATCTTTTAGCCAAATTAGAAGCAAAATCATATTGAATTCCTTTGTCAAAATATGATAATGTTGGTTCTATATCTTTTAAATCTTCAAATATATATCCTGATAATGCCATTTCTGGAAATATTATTATATCTATTTTATCTTTTTCTGTATATTTTGATAATAATTTTTCTAATGTTTCTATATTGGATTCTACATCTTTGAATTTTGGATTATATTGAACTAATAACACATTTACTTTTGAATTCATATTTTATAATTAATTGATATTATTTATATATATACAATTATAATTATTTTTTATTCACTATTATTAATAATGTTATTATTATTATTGTTCTTATTGTTTTCTTTGTTTTCAACATTTTGTATTTTTTCTTTTTTATGTTTTTTGCTTATTTTTTTTGCACTTATATATAAATTAGTAAGTAAGAATAAAATATTAATTATAAAACCAAAAAAATAGCATTTCTTCCCATAACAATTATCATTAACTTTATACATTTCCCAAAAAATATTAAAAACAAAACTACTAATAATAACCTTTCCAATAGCACTTCCACTAAATAATAATCCTAAAATTTTACCAAAATCTTTTGAATCATATTTTAATTTTGTATAAACTGGAATAAAATTCATTAATAAACCATTAACAATTCCACTTAATATAATCGTCATATAAAAAACTTCTTCTTTCATAGTTAATGAAATAATTTGTGAAATTAAACCAATGAAAGTAATAGAAAATAAATATTCATGAATTAAATCTAAAGAAATAATTTTATTTAAAATAAAAGCAGAAATTAATCTACTAAAAGAATCAAAAGCAAAATAAATAATTGAATAATCTCCAAATTTCGAAGATTCAATTGTAGGTTTTATTGATTTTAAAATCCAAATTATATTTTCGTTAACACTACTTGAACATCCTATTCCAATGGTTATTATATAAGTTACTCTTATTAAATCTGATTTCGAAAATAATTTTCCTATTCTACTTTCACAATCACAAATATCTTTTAAAGATTCTTTTGAATAATTATTATATGGCTTTATAATTTCATTATTTGGATTTTTATTTGGTTGAGTTTTTATTATTGAATATTGATTTCCTTCTTTTTCAAATGATTCTATATATCCTTCTCTTTGTTCAATTTTTGGAATTGATGTATCAAAATTTAAATTTTCTAAACCTATACAATTACTTGATGGAAAATTAAAATGATTATTTATGTTATTTGTTTCAAAATTATATTTTAAATTTTCTTTGTTTGAATAAAAATTATTTCCTGTTCCTGAATTATTCAATTCATATTTTACTTTTAAATCATTTAATCTTTTTTCATAATTAAAAGATAAATTTAATTTAATATTATCAAATTGAGAACTATTTTTTTCTTCTTCATTATTTATATTTAGAACATTATTATGAAAAGAGTTTAATTTTTTTGGAGGACATAATTTTCTTTCTAATGGATTTTTTCTTTCTTTTATTTCATTTTCATTATCTTTATTTTCATTTGGAAAATATTGTTCATAATAAATTTTATCCCATATTTCAAATTTTTCTAATATAACAATTAATACATTAGCAGCTTGAATAATTGGTAAAAAATAAGTAACAGGAATTTTTGAATTTGAAGTTTTGTGATTAATAATTATTGAAGAAATAAATAAAAAAAGTGTGAAAATATTCAAAATAATAAAAATATTACAAATTTTTTTTTCTTTAAATTTTTCATAACCATTCTCAACTTCATCATTATCATAAATAAAATCATTTTTTTGAACTCTAACTAACCAAGCACTCATAGCAATAACCAAAGCTAAAATTAAACCTAAAAAAATAAGTAAACCCTCATTATTATTTTTTTTGCTTTTTTTTTCAATTTCATCTCTAAAAGAAGTATATAAAGAAGGAGTTATAGCTTGATTAGTTAATAAAATACCAACAATGACATTAGCACTTTTAGAAAAATTTTTTAAATTTGTTGAAATAGCACTTATATAACAAAGAGCACTACCTTGTCCCATAATAAAACCAATAACAATCATAGATAAAATATGTATTTTCTTTTTAATCATTGTTATCAACAAATTTAATATAGTATATGAACCAGGTAATAGTACACAAGATAAAAGAAGAGATATACTTGGACCATATTTATCATAAATAAACCCTATATGTAAACTAAGCCAATATCCTAAATTAATGAATGATCCATATAAATTTGCTTGTTTTTCACTATAAGAATATTTTTTCATTAAATTTGATAAGTATAATGGATAATAATTACATGTTCCTGCTGCAATTATTACAAATATACTCATTACTAATGTTACTAATTTATGGAACATTATTTTTTAAATTTTTTTAGATTGTTTAAGTTTATATATAATTGATATATGAATTTAATTTTTATTTATTTAATTAAAATTTGAAGGGTCAAATTTATATTTTTCAATTGAAATTGAACCAAAATGATTTTTTAAATTTGATGATGAAAATGCAAATTTTTCTGATGATGATTCTTTAGGAGAAAAATTTTTAATATATGGAGTATCAAAATTTAATAAATAGGAATTTTTAGTTTTATTATTGTTTTCATTTTCCTCAGAACTATTTGAATAGGATTCTGATTCAGAAAATTTATTTTCATTAATATTTTCATTTTCTTTTAATTTAGTATTAATTTCATCTTTTTTATATGCAAAAACATTTAAAAAAGAAATAAAATTTGAATTAGGTGTTAATAATTGTTTACTTTGAATTTTTGAATTTTGAATAATATTATATTTTCTTTTTTTCACAATTAAGTCTCTTTGAGTTTGAATATAATTTAATTTATTATCAAAACTATTTTCTTCTTCAATTAATCTACTTTCTTCTTGAGTATCATTATTATTTAAAGAATAATTTGATAATTGAGAAATTGATTTATCAAAACAATAGCTTGAATTTATGGTAATAATATTTGCATTAACTCTGTTATCATTATTAATTATATTTTCTTTATTTAAATTTTTGTTATTAATAGATTTATCTCCATTTAATTTTTTTTTACTTTCTATTTTCATTTTTTGAATAAGAAAACTATCTAAACTATTTTGATTCCTTGGTTTTATATTAATTTTTCTCTTATTTTTTTTTATTTTATTTTTTAAATTTAATTTATTTATATTCTTATTTGAAGTTTCCATACTTTCATTTTTTTCTTCTTCATTGTTTGGAAATTTAGTGATAAACATATCATTATTCTTTTCCAATTTTTCATGAGAAATTGGATCAATAATTCCTTTAACAATTTCATACACTTTTTTATCATCAGTCTCAATTTTTCCAACAAAATCAAAACCTTTTTGCAAATATTTATTTATAAAAGGATATTTATTTTCATGAATATCTCGAAAATATTTCATTTTTTTTTCAATAGGACAATAAACAATTTGGTATTTAAAAGCTAAAAAAGCTTTTTCAAACATTTCAACAATTGTTTTATCATTTAAATAAATATTCTTAGATTTACTAATTAAATAATTTAAACTTTGACTATAATTATTATAATCTTTAACAGCATTATAAGCTAGTTTACTTCCAACTCCATTTATTTTAAAATAATCACAACCACATAAAATACAAAAAGATAAAAATTTATCTTCATTAAATAAAGTAAAATCAAAATAATCACATTTTTTAACATTATTATAATTAATTTCATAACCACATTCATCATCATCTTTATCTAATTTATAAAGAATACTTTTACTACCTAAAGCAATTAAATCACTATCTTCAGTGATAATAAAATCAACATAATTTATTTTCGATAAATAAGCTAATTGAATATCAGCTTCATAAGGAGCTACAATATATTCAATATTATTTTCTTTTAAAATTTTAATAAATTCATATGCAAATTGAGGAGAAATATCAAATGCATTTATTCTTATTCTTGATGCTTGATATCTATCATTCATTTTTAATAATTTTTCTGATTCTTTTAATAACTCATTTCTAGTTTTTTGTCTTTTCTCTTCTTCATTTTTTTTTATTGGAATTTTAGCGCCATCAAAAACAAAAATCGGAGTAATATTATATTTTAATAATTTAAATAATTTTCTTTTGAAATAATATATACATGGAGTAATATCAATTTTATCATCTAATATTGATGTTCCTATTGAATATATTGAACGATGTAACCAACAATATGCATCTATTGCTGCTCTTTTATTTTGATATTCTCTTAAATGCTTTTTAACTGTTATTGATCTTAAAATCTTAAGTAAATTCTGAATACCCATAAAAAAATTTATTTTTCTTAAATTCAAAATAATATTATATTGACAAAATATTTAAATTTTCCAAAATTTAAAAATACTTTTCCTTAAAAGAAAAAAATAAAAAAATTAAAAAATAAAATAAAAAAATAATTCCCAAAATATAATAATCGCGCCAATTAAAAGAAAAACACATTAAAAAATAAAAAATGTTCCAAGCAACAATGAGTCAAGTACAAACCTTTAGGAAAATAATAGATTCATTAAATGCATTGGTTCAAGAAGTAAATTTAGAAGCAGGATCATCAGGAATATCATTACAAGCAATGGATAGTGCACATGTATCTTTAGTGTCATTAAAAATAAATGAAACAGGTTTTGAAGAATATAGATGTGACAAAGATATAACATTAGGATTAAATTTATCAGATTTTAGTAAAATTTTAAAAATGGCAAAATCTGATGATACATTAACTTTAAAAGCCGAAGAAGAAAATTCATATTTAAGTATAGTATTTGAGAATAAAAGTAAAATATTAAATATTTATTTTTTTTAAATTTTAGAAATTGAAAAAACTGCTGAATTTCAAATAAATTTATTAAATTTAGAAGTTCAAGCGCTTGGAATTCCTGATACTGAATATCCAACTTCAATTAAAATGTCTTCAGGAGAATTTGTAAGTTTATGTAGAGATTTTACTCAATTAAGTGATTCTATGAAAATAGAAGTTAAAGGTGATTCTGTTACTTTTTCTATTGTTGGTAAAAGTGGTAATGGAAAAGTTACTATGAAAAATAATACTTCTGAAAAAATAGAAGATCAAGTTAATATTACTAATAATGAAGATGTTGTTTGTAGTTATGGTTTACAATATTTAAATTCTTTTGCTAAAGCTAGTTCCCTTTCTGGAATTGTAACTTTAAATATTTCTGCTAAATTTCCTTTAATGATTGAATATGAAATTCAAGATTTTGGATTTATTAAATTTTATCTTGCTCCAAAAATGGATGAAGATAATAATGATCAATAATAACATTATTTATTATATAATTTATTATAATTTAATAATATAATTTTTCTTTATTTCTTTAATTGTTCTTTTTAAACAATAAGAAAATATATAGAAAAAATAATTAAAAAAAAAATGTTAAAATCCATTGATCCTTTATTATATCTTAGAGATAATATTCAACAAAATAAAACAATAAATCGTGATAAAGATTATTTAGTTTTTGAAGATGGAACAAGACTTCCTATAACAACACCAACTGCATTAATTCAAAACACAAATCAAACTCAATATAATTTAGGAAGTTTATGGTTTTATCTAAAACATAGAGAAGATTCTTTAGCAGTTTATCATAGAGAATGCTTTAATCAAGGAATGCAATTTGTTATTGGATTAGATAAAGAAAAAATAGCAGATTATTTTCTTAGAAATGTTGATATTGATTTAATTGATAATGATTTAAGACCTAAAACTTTTATTTATTTAGGGAAGAAAAAAAAAGGAGAATCATTTTCAGAACTTTATAAAAATGAGAATAATGAAAATAATACAAATTTAAATGAAAATAAAAAAAAACAAGAAACAAAATTTACAAATAGAAAAAAAGAAGAACTTTCAGATCCAAATTTATTAATAATGGATTATATATATTTAAATGAGAAAAAAAGTTTAAATCATAATTCAATGTTAAAACCAGTAGATAATATTCAAAGTTATGAAAATTTATTAACTTTTTGTAAAAAAATATTTTTAAAAGATGGAAATGTTTCTCATCATCATGAAACTTTAACTTTTTTAGATGAATTATTAAATTCAGAAGATTTACAAGGAAATAAAGCGATAATAGTAGTTCCTACTTCTTTTGTAGAAGGAAATTTATCATGTGAAAATGCAAAAGAATTTTTATGTAATGCTAATTATATTAATATGAAAACTTGTACTGAAGAAGAGAGAAATAGATGTATGAAAGATAGTTTAAAAAATACTTTTACTAAGAAAATCTTAGATAAAGATATATTATTTGAAATTACTTCAAATGTTAGAAATTTTACTAAAAATGAATGGAAAAAAGTTGTTTCTGTTTTTGTTCAAGGTGATGATTGGGAATTTAAAGATTGGCCAAAATCTGAAAATCCTACTTCTATTTTACAAAAAGTCAAAGGATTTTATTTAAAATTTCAAGATATGCCTATTAATGAAAATACTAAAAAATGGAATGTTAAAATTCTTGAAATTTCTAGAAGCAAAAGATATTATGATGTTTCTATTCAAAATGAATTTTGGAATTTATTAACTGATTTTTTAAATCAACCTAGGAAAAGGTAAGATAGACAATATTTGTTTTAAATAATTTTATTCATAAATTTTATTATTTTTTTAAATAAGTTCATTTATTTTTTAAACAATATAAAATCATATAAATATAATTAAATCTTTTATTTAAGAATAAAAAAAGTGGAAATTTTGTGAATTAATTGTTATTACTAATTCTTTCAATTATTAACAAACATTAATCCTTTTAAATATAATATTTTTTTATTTTTATAATGTACTATATATTTATTTTCAAATTAATTGAAAAAAACAAAAAATAATATTGTTTAATATAAAAATTGAAAAGTTTAACTAAAGAAATTAATTAAATCATTTAACTCATTATTCATAAATAAATTTATTAGTAAAAATTACCTATTTACAATCTTCACATATATTTTTTTGATTTTTTTTACTTTTTTTCTTTTTATTATTAGAACTCTTTGTATTTCCAACTGAATAATTACATTTAGAACAATCAATATCATGACAAGGATGACAAGGAGTACATTTTTTATATGAAGGAAATTTAAATTTTGGGATACTACTTAAATGTTCATCATATTTATCGGTATTTAAAAATGGATCATCAATATTATCATATTTAAAATTTGGATCTTCTACATCAATATTTAAATTTTGTTTTTTATTTATAATATCTGTTTTTATTGAATTAGAAGATATATCATTTTTTTTTATTTCTTCTTTTTTTATTTTTTCTTCATTTTCTTTTTTTTCTTCATTTTTATTTGTTTTTTCACTTTTTACTTCATTTTCATTTTCTTCTTTATTATTTTCTTTTTTTTCTGAAATAGTTGATTTATCTTTATTATCTTCTTGTTTTAAAAGTTTTTTCTTTTCATTATTATATTCTTCTTGTAAATAATAATTTTTTTTATCTTCATTTGTTTTTATACTTTTTAATTGGTTGTCAATTGGTGGTTTATAAATTTGAAACAATTCTTTTTTTTCTTTTTTTGTTTGTATATTTTTTTTAAGTTTATTCCCCATTCTAGATATATTTATACTTTCAAGTTTAAATAAAACTTGATCAAGATCATTTAGACTAAAATAATTATTTTGATTTACTAATGTACGTAAATAACTTAAAGCTATTAAGGATAATTTTAATACAATCTGATTCCAATTTCTTTTATTATATTTTAAAAGGAAATTATTTAATGCTGGATTTTTAGTTATTTTATCCATATTCATAATATTTGTTAAATAAATAAATTGTTTAAAATATAGAAAATAAATTAAAGTAATTAATTTATTCATGTCATATTTTTTATACTTTTACTTCTTTAAAGTTTTAATTATATATGTATGATATATTATGATTCAAGTAAAAAACAATTAAAAAAATTTCCATGATGATAATTTTTAAATTTTTTTTAATTTTTATCTTTTTTAGGCGATTTCATCAATATAGAGTATTTATGTATAATTTTTTAATAATAACTAAAAGCAAGGTTTTTTCTTTTATTCATCAAAAAAAAAAAAATTTACTAAAAAATATAATTTTTATCATATAAATTCAAAAAATCTAAAATAATAAAAAAACTAATAATCTACTAACATACTATTTATTCAAGTTTAGGAGTACCAGAAATGACATTTTCAATACCGCATTCTCCAAAAGCAATTCTAAAATATCCATTTTCTCCCCAAGTTTCTCCCCATGAATTAGCAACAATCCAATATTCAGTATCATTTTCTTTTCCCCAACCAATAATTTTAACTGCATGACCTCCAAGTAATTGAGTATGTTTTCCTCTTTGATAAACTCCACTTTTATAATCTTTAAAATCACTATAAACATAAAAACCACTTTCAATAGGACCATGTAAGTAAATATCTTCTTTAATAGCATTGATAGTATTTAACATATAAAATTTCTCAGCTTTATATTTTTTAAATTCAACTTTATCATCAACACATTTACCTTCATTAATTAATCCACATTCTTCGACTTGTCCTTCTTGACTAGTATAAGGTTTACATTCATCGACAACTAAACCATAGATTCTGAGATATAACCATGAAAAGATAGTAGATCCTCCATTACATCCATAATCGAAGATATCACAGGAGACGAAGTCTTGAGGTGAGAGTACTACATCTACTCTTCCTTCAGAGTCAATGCAAAAACGATCAGAGAGAACTTCTGATGCTGCATGAGCCCAACATGAACCACATTTTGCTTGGTTTCTTATTGGATGGATGCATGTTGGCCATTGAACACGAGAATCAAAAGATTCTGGAAGAGATAGGTTTGGAAGACCCATTTTCATTTTAGATGTGTCGTGAAGGTATTCTACGTTCAATCCTAAACGAGCTATTACTTCTTCTGTTGATTTAAAAGGATGTTCTTCTGGAGATGAGTATACTTCGAATGATGAAGTCTTTTGAAGATTTGTTAAATATTCTTGAGTTATTGGAGTTGAAGTTATTATGGAAATCAAGATTAAGGTAATTAAAGATTTCATTTTTTTTTATTTAGATTTTTTTTATTTTTTTAGATTATATTTTATTTTTTTTAGATTTTTTTGTTTTTATTTTTCAGGTTTTATTTTATTTTTTTTTAAATGCTTTTTTTATTTTTTTCTTAGGAACTATTTTTAATTTTTTTTTGATAAATTTTTTAAATTAAAAAATATTATTAATGGATTTTTTTATTAATACATTTTTTATTTATTGAATACAGGCTAATTTTCCAATATCCTTTTTAAATAAAAAAACACATTTTTCTAAATAAAATGGATATATTATTATTTATATTATTATTTATATTTATTTATAAAGGATTGAATTAATTAAACACTTATTAAAAAAATTCACTTTTTGAGTTTCACTTTCATACTTTTTTAAATTTCTAATATAGCTTACTGTTATAATAAGCATTACAATTATTTGAATAATAAAAAGAAAAGTTTCAATATAAATAATTTTTTCTCTAAAGGCTTCAAAATCCTTATTAAAAGCTATTAAATATATAACAGATAATTTTTTTGTAATTTCCACATTTTCAATTAAAGCAGATTCAAAAAATTTATCTTTAACTCTTTTTAAATTAGATTCTTCTGTTCTATCATCATTTACAAAATCTTCATAATAACCAATTAAAGTTTGATGAATAGTATCAATTGCAATATTATATCCTTTAGAATTTAATCCATTCCCTATAATTGTACATTCTTCATATAAAATTTCATAAGTATCATCTCTTAAATAAGATAATTCTTCTATTTCAGGATAAGACTTGTGATCTGTTATGAATTTTGCGAAAGATTGACAAAATTCAGATGAAAAAAATTTTTTATGAATTTTTTTTAATTCAATTAAATTCTTATTTATACTTCCAGTTCTTATTTTTTCTAATGTAGTTTTTAATGTTTGATAACAAGTTTGACTTTCAATAAAAATAGAATGAGAATAATTAATTTTCATTTCTGTATCGATAGGTTTACAATCTGAAGTATATTTATTTGCTTGATAATAGAAAACTAATGGTTCATTTTTTAATATCATAAATCCATAAAAAAATATTATTTGAATATTATATTTTAAATATAAAAAAATATTATATTGTGTTTGAGTCATTGATATTGTATTATTTATAAAATTAATTGATAATATAATTTGAATTGCTGCAATTCCTATACAAACTAATATCATAATAAATAAAAATAATAGAAAGTTAAAATATAAATTTGGTTTATCTAATAATGTTTTTCCAGTTGATAAATACTTCTTTTGTATATCATTTTCTTTTTCATTTTTTATTAATTTATTTTTAGAAACACTTTTATTTTGGCTTAAATTATTTTTACTTTCTTCATTTAATAATTTTAAAGAAGATTTATTTGAAACACCACTTCTATTTGAAGAATTAATTAAATTTACATTTGATTTTGACATTGATAAATTTGAAAAATTTGTAAAAGTTTGAGGATAATTATTGGAATTTGTACTTTTATTAATATTTGAAGTACTTTCCCTATTTTCTTTAAATTGATGAAAATTAGATTTTCTTTCTTGTAAATTACTAGGTTTATTATAATTATTACTATTTAGAGGAATTGAACCTTTAGTATAGTCTTTTAATTTTAAATTTGGTGAAAATAAAATATTGTTTTTACTAGTTGGTACTTTATAGGATGATTGCTTTTTTAATATAAAAAATAATCTTGGTGAATCAACCACTCTTGATTCAGAAAAATTTTTTGATAATTCAAATAATTCATTTCTATTTTCTAATATATCTTTTTCAACTTCTTTAAAAGAATTATTATAATTAATTGTATTTTTTACTTTAAAAGGTTGAACTTTAATAGCGTTAAATCTTTCATATTGATCATTCATTACATTTTTTAAAATAAATTCTTCAATATTATTTTGAATTATTTCAATTTCATCCATTTTTTTATTGATAGAATTTTCTTTTGAATAATTATCAATAAAATCTAAAACAAGTTCAATTTTATAATTTATATAATTATTAAAAAATCTTAATCTTATATATCCTAAAAAATAATTAGAAAAAAGAACAAATGTTTTTTTGAAAAAAAGATAAAATTGAATTAAAGCAAAAATAGAAAAAGAAATTGAAACAATTAAAATAACAATAGATAATTTTTTTTGAAGAGAAATTTCATGAGAAATAACAACATTATAAAATATAGTTTGTGATTCACTCGCAACATAAGTGAAATAAAAAGAAAAATTCTCTAAAAATTCAACATAAGATAATACTTTATCATAATATTCAATTCTAGAAAATGAAAATTGATTAATCATACTATCATTAAAATAATATTTAGAGTTATTATATATGACAGGAATTTTTCCATCATTTCTTATTTCATTTAAAATCACATGAACATAATTATGAAAAACATCATAAACTTCAATAGTTTTTGAACCATTAATCAAAGGAACAGAATAATTTCCTTTTTTTTTGATATTTGATAAAATATACTTTCTTCCTTTTTCATTATCAGTTAAAAATGCTCGATATCTACTAACATAAATAATATATTCTTCAATTCTTTTATTTAATTGATTTATATTTTTTTCCCAAGAATTATTATATAGTCCATCAAGTAATTTTTCTTCATGAATACCATTTGCAATAAATTGCAATTGCAATACTTTTAACATCATTTGATTTACTATCTGAACATACATATTTCCTGCTCCAAAAGAATATACATATTCTTTTAAATTGAATATTTCATTTATTTTTAATATAAACATTATTATTAAAGTAATATAAAATAAAAAAGATAATAATGACGGTAAATATTGTTCTAAAAATGTATATGATTGTATTTTTACCATAAAACTGGCTTTTAGATTTTTTGTTGACATTTCATTATAATCTAAAATTTCTTTATCTTCTTTATCTTTTATAGTTTTTTCATCTTCAGTTTCATTAGAATTTTCACTATTTGATACATTTGGATTTATATTAATTTTAAAATATTTCTTCAAAAGAATAACACACATTTTATTTATATTTTTAACTTTTTTCAACAGAAACCAAAAACGAGATTCCTTATCAAAAGATTGAGGAGCTGAAGAAATATCTTCTAAATTAGTAATAATTGAATTTTCATAATTTGATCTATGACTATTAGAAGTAATTATTTGTTTATTTTTATTCATTAAGTTTTCTAAACATAAAATCCCTGCTTCTTGACTTGCTGTTTTTAAGTCATTTAATTTTAATATTAAACAAAAAATATATAAAATTTTTTCTTTGTTTTTTGGAATTTCTAATTTTCTTTGTTCAAAAGTTCCAGAAATTAAAAAATTAAATTTAATTGCATTTAAAGTTTCTTCAAAGCTTCTTAATTTAACAATTAATTTTGAAAATTCATCTTCTGAAATTTGTCCAATTTCCTTATTATATATTTCATTAATATTATCTAAAACTTTAAATAAATCAATTTCAAAACTTCCTTTTTTTTTTAATTTTTTAATATTAAATAATTCATTTGCATAAATTTTATATTGAGAAATAACAATAGAATTTAAAAAAAAATAATCTTCAAATCCTCAACTAATAAGAATTA
>JAEEGI010018462.1_pt1 | contig 14170 bp, 8 predicted proteins | sample 8958751 | NCBI WGS metagenome assembly JAEEGI01 (sample SAMN16246545, study PRJNA631951) | gut metagenome | biome: gut microbiome; feature: rumen; material: KS-attached | host: Bos | place: Iran: Karaj | collected 2018-10
GGGCCACCCCAAGCCGTATCGAACGCCACCGTCCAAGGGGTGCTGATTTCAGCCAACTGCCTTTCCTGAACGGCTGGCACAGTGAAGGAATCCTTCCCTGCTCCGCTGAATACCACGAACACCGCATCCTGCAGCACCAAAGGCAGTTGCACGGTGGTAAAGTCACCATTTACGGTGTAGGATACCTCCTCCATCTGTCCCGTCTCTGGATGCCAGAGCGTAGGCTTCAGTCCACTTACGCGGAAGGTTGCCTCCAGTGTGCGAGCCTCGTCCTTGCGATTGTTCACCCAGTAAATCTCCGCCTTGTCCGTAGAGCGATGCACATAGCGCAGATCACTCATGTCAGCAGCCGAGAAATCGGGCCGAATGCCCGCCTGCTGCAGAGCCTCTGCGATGCTCACGCCACTTATCACGTTCGTCAAACCAGCGTTCCACACCTCATCTACCAGGCGCTGGAACTCCGCCTTGTCGCCCTGCATGGTAGGCTCCATCACAGGCTTCTCGCCACAAATCAGCGCTCCCGCCTTAGCCAATTCTGCCAACTTGCGCAGCACTGAAAGCGACATACGGTTGCAGTTCTTATCCAGCACCAGCATCTTGTAGCTCATGCCACTAGGCAAGGTCAGCTGCTTGCCATTATACGTCAGCAGCGTGCTCAGAATCTCCGCATTCACATAGTCGTAGTTGTAGCTCTTAGGCACAGCTGGATGCTCGTTGCCAAAGAGACCTGTCACCACATTGTCCTCACCGTAGTAGTAAGCCACATCCGCCACGAACTGTCCTTGCTGCAGCATGTAGCTACTGCGAGCCAGATAGTCAGTCCACGCCTTGGCTTGTTCTGCCCATGTGTCGTGACGATTGAACCACTGTCCAAAGATCATCAGTCCCAGACCAGGCTTCTTGTCGTCCACAGGCTGATGGGCACTCTCATGAATCACGAAACGGTTCACGCCATTCGCCATCTCCAGATCGGCCACCAACTTCAGATTGCCTGGATAGTAAGCATAGGCATTCCCTTCTATACCATTGGCAGTGAGTGATTCTGCAGCCACGAACTTACGTCCATAGACATGTGCTGCAGAAGCCGATTCGCGGATGTCCGATTCTGCCATCTCATAGGTAGAATTGCCTGAAGTCGTACTAGAAGCCAACTGCCACATAGCTGCCATAGGGATGTCTGCCTTGCCCTTCACGGCCATACCGTCAGGCATGTAGAGGCGTCCGTTCTCATGTGCCTCGAAGTAAGTCTCCATGCCACGCTCCTTGGCTATCTGGGCGATGTTGCCATACATATTCTCAGCGATCAGTTCCCCGATGGTGTGGCGCCAGTCGAAGAGGAACTGCTCCGTCTTCGCCGTGTTCTCCACGATCTGTCCTGTCAAGGCAGGCATCCACTTCAGCAGACTGTAGCCACGACGTTTCTCAAACTCCTGTGGCATCTGTGGTGCCCAGGTCTCCCACCCTGCCTCATAGCTGTCTATCAGCAGGTAGTGAAGGCCCTTTGCACCCATCAGTCCGCCCGTGGCATCCTTATAGGTATCCAGATAGTAGTTGATGTAATCAGTCACAGCGTCCTTGTCGAGCTTCGTCACCTCCAAGCCCGTAGCTTCAGGAGAAGCAGGATGGTTGGTCTTTCCCGTGAGCGAATAGCCAAAGCGGTAGATGCGCCAATCGCCTGCAGGCGCATTCCACGTCAGCTGCCCGTCCTTCACCTGAGCCGTCAGATCTATCACCTCCTGTACGCCTTCTGCCTCAGGTGTCACAAAGTCCATCATGTCAAATGGAGAAGAGAAAGCTGCCTTCTCTTCCGCATGGTTTACCTTACTCACCGTGTAGAGCACCAGCTCACTCACAGGTGTAGGCGTGACGCTGTTATCCAGCGCATACCCCATCGATGCGGCTATAGCGGCATACGGATTGGCAGATATATTGTTGTCGAACGTCACGCGGAAATACTTCGCCTTCGTTTCAGGAATATCGATGGTCTGGCGCACCGTCCCACCATGAGGGATGTCGCATACAGGCCTGAACTCCTTGCCGTCGTCACTGGCCAGAAGGTGCTTCGTCACAGCCGCCTTGTTGGTCTGCCACTCGCCACGCACGTTGCCATCCACCACGCTCAGCGCCTTGATGGTCTGAGGCTCTGGGAACTCAAACTGAATCCACGCATAGCCCTGCTTCAGATCAGCAGGCAGAGGAACGGCATTCGCCAAGTCGCCATCCGTCAACTGCTCCAGTGTGAAGCGTCCGCCGCTGCTGGTCACCTTCGCATTCAGCTCCGCCAGACTCTTGTCAGCCTCAGTTTTCTTCACGGCTATCACATAGAGGTCCTTATACCAGTCGGACGTCTCCACAGCCTCCACGATGGAAGATGTCACGGAAGTTTCCCCCGCATAGTTCTGGAAGCTGCCCGTGGTCTCAAAAGGCTTTGGCAAGGTCACCACCAACTCCTGTCCGCCCTTCACGTCCATCTCGCGCCACGTCAGCTTCTTCATGGCATTCTCGGGCTTCACCCATGGGCCACCCGTGTTGCTCCATCCAGGGGCACTGGCCACAGCGGCCTCCATGCCCAGCGAGTCAGCCAGCGTGATGGCATACTTGAAGGCCTCCTTCCACTCAGGCGTCATGTAGATCAGTCGCTCATCCACCACCTGCGGGGTAGCCAGTCCTGCATCAAACGCGTGGAAGCCTCCGATGCCCGCACGATTCATCCACATAATGTCCTTGTAGATGCCATCCTTGGTGATGTTACCATTCATCCAGTGCCACCACACGCGCGGACGCGCCTCCTGCGGAGGGTTCTGGAAATTCTCCAGCAACTGCTGGTCGAACTGCGGTCCTGTACATGCTGAGAGCGCCAACACGGCACCCAGCATCAATTTTCCAATCTTTTTCATCTGTTTATCTGATTTTTACCTTGATTTCGTCTCACAAATCGTTGTAAAGTTAGTGATAATCACAATATCAGACAAGACGGGCAACTCAAAATCAAAGCGATAGGACAACTTTTCTGAATAAACAGCCAATAGGCTCTCAAGGATTTGCAAAACAAAAAAAAAGTGATACTTTTGCAACCTCGAAACCATTTCATGCGTCTAATATAAAAACTTAAACTAATAGTAAGCATTATGAATGTAATCAAGAAACTGGCGTTGGTAGCCCTGGCATCCCTGCCTCTGCTCACCCTCAACGCCCAACAGAAGACCTCAGGTATCAATCGTGCCGACATGGATGAGAGTGTAAAACCTGGCGATGATTTCTTCCAGTACGCTGGTGGTGGCTGGATGAAGGCCAACCCCCTCTCCCCTCAGTACTCCAGCTATGGCGTGTTCAACGACCTGGCAGAGAAGAACCGCCTTCAGTTGCAGGAGCTGTTCGACAATCTGCAGAAAGAGCAGCATGCTTTTGGCACCGTGGGACAGAAGGTAAAAGACCTCTACAACATGGCGATGGACAGCATCCGTCTGAACCGTGAAGGTGCACAGCCCATCCAGGCCGACCTCGCAGAGGTGCAGACCTTCAAGAAAGAGAACCTCACCGAGGTCTTGGCCAAGATGCACCTCGCTCTGGCCAACCCATTCTTTGGCATTGGCGTAGATGCCGACCTCGCCAACAGCTCCATGAACGTGGTCTATATGAGCGCAGGCACCGGCGGACTGCCCGATCGTGACTACTACCTCAAGACTGATCCCGACAGCAAGAAGCTGCAGGAAGCCTATCGTAACACTTTGCAGAAACTCTTCGTGCTCGCAGGCTTCAAGGAGAAAGACGCCAAGCGTGCCGTGAAGACCGTCTACGACATGGAGTATAAGTTCGCAGAAGCCAGCATGACACGTGCCGAGCAGCGCGACTACACCAAGCTCTACAACATCCGCACCGTGGAGCAGCTGCAGCAAGACTACCCAGCTATCAACTGGCGCCAGTACTTCGACCTCATGGGACTGAAAGACCTCAAGCAAGTCATCCTCACAGAGCCTAAGGTCATGGCCGTGGCCAATGAGTTCATGACCACCATGAAAGACCAGGCCATCAAAGACTACATCTCCAACGAGATCATCAATGGCTCTGTAGGCTATCTGAGCGATGAGATCGCAGAGACCAGCTTCGACTTCTTCGGACGCATGCTCACGGGCCAGCAAGAGCGCCAGCCACGTTGGAAGCGCGCCCAAAGCTATCCTAACGGCCTCTTGGGCGAAGCCGTTGGCCAGCTCTACGTAGAGAAATACTTTCCAGAAGACAGCAAGCAGAAGATGATGAAGCTCATCACCAACCTGCGCAAAGCCCTCGCACAGCACATTGCTACACTCGACTGGATGAGTCCTGAGACTAAGATCAACGCCCTGGTGAAGCTCAATGCCTTCACCGTGAAGATAGGCTATCCCGACAAGTGGCGCGACTATAGCGGCCTCGTCATCGACCCACAGAAGTCGCTCTACGAGAACATCAAAGCAGCCAGCATCTACGAGACTCGCAGAAACCTCGACAAGTGCGACAAGCCTGTAGATCGTGAAGAATGGGGCATGACACCACAGACCGTGAATGCCTACTACAACCCACTGAACAATGAGATCTGCTTCCCAGCTGCCATCCTGCAGGCACCGTTCTTCGACCCCAATGCCTCCGATGCGGTAAACTATGGCGCCATCGGTGTGGTGATAGGCCATGAGATGACCCACGGATTCGACGACCAAGGCAGCACCTTCGATGCCGATGGCAACATGGCCAACTGGTGGAAAGAAGAAGACTCAGAGAAGTTCCATGCCAGCGCAGAAAAGCTCGCTGCACAGTTCGACCAGATCATCGCTGTGGGCGAAGAACATGCCAACGGCCACCTCACTCTTGGTGAGAACATAGCCGATCAGGGCGGCCTCCGCATTGCCTACGATGCCTTCAAGAAGACCGATGAAGGTCAGAGCAACGAGGTGATCGACGGCTTCACACCAGACCAGCGCTTCTATCTGAGCTATGGCCGCATCTGGGCAGAGAACATCACCGACGAGGCAGCCTACCAGCAGACCAAGACCGATCCCCACTCACTGGGCAAGTGGCGTGTCAATGCCACCCTGCGCAACATCGACACCTTCTTCAATGCCTTTGGCGTGAAGGCAGGCGACAAGATGTGGCTCGACCCAGCCGATCGTGCCATCATCTGGTAAGCAGCACAGACTTCCCATATTAAAACTCCCGATGCAGTGCATCGGGAGTTTCTTTTTACCTTCTGCTATTCAGGAACGAATTGATTATAATTGTGGACTAAAAATTGCAATATCAAATTTTAATCATTATTTTTGTAAAAAGATATGTGCAATTATGGCACATGTATCTTGCTTTTGTTTATAAGTAAGTAAGGTGAAATATCCTATAACTTTATAATATCTAAATCATGGAAAAAAGGCTTTTTTCGGGTTTCTTAGCCATTGTTACGGCTATCTTCCTGTTTTCTTCCCTAGGGTCCTGCAGTAAGGATGAGGATCCCGAAGTTTCTGTAGCAAGCGTCTCTATGAGCCAGGCATCCCTGAGCCTGGAGGTTGGCGCAACAGCTACTCTTACAGCGACAGTAAGTCCGTCGGATGCAACGAACAAGGCCATCAGTTGGACAAGTTCGAACAGCACTGTTGCCACCGTGAGCAACGGCGTCGTGACAGCTGTGGCAGAGGGTTCTGCGACAATCACCGCGATGGCTGGTGGCAAGACCGCAACCTGCCTTGTGACGATCAAACCTAAACCAGAGGAGAAAGTCCTCGTCGTCGGCAACGCTGCAACTGTTCCCGCCAAGGGCGCAACCGTCGAGGTGGACGTCCAGTACAACGTGGAGTACACGGTGGAGGTCGAGACTTCCGCGCAGTCGTGGATCCACTATGTCGAGACCAGGGCCGTACAGAGCGGCAAGCTGGTGTTCAAGGTGGACGCGAACGACGGTGATAAGCGAAGCGGCAAAGTGACGCTGAAGGACAAATCGGGCACGGTTGATCCCGTAACGATCACCATTACTCAGGAAAAGCCCGATGAGGAAACTACCATCAAAAAAGCACTAATGAAAATCTACGACGCCATGGATGGACCCCACTGGAAAATGACCAACAAATGGGATCTTTCGAAACCTCTCAGTTCATGGGATTTTGTCATGTGGGATGAGTATTCAAGAGTTCTCGAGTTGCTATTCTCGGAGGAGACTGGCTTGAAGGGAGAATTCCCCGACTGCTTTGGTGACCTGACTCAGCTTCAGTCATTCTCTGTTTATAATGAAACGGGCGTCACAGGGACATTGCCTCCAAGTTTCAAAAAACTCAAAAACATGAAATATTTTCAAGTTCACAACTCGTCCATGACAAGTTTGCCGGATGTTTTTGAAGAAATGAAGTCACTAGAATCTGTAGATATCACAGAAAACCACTTGATGACAGGCTCGCTTCCGGAAAGCCTTGGCAGATGTCCTGAATTGATAACCCTAATAGTTGGACGCAATGCATTCACAGGAAAGGTGCCGGATTCCTGGGCACAGCTGGGAACCGGGTTGTTGCTCGAGGAAGCATTTTTGGACGAACGGGTCCCCGACTCTTTTGTCCAGTCTCCTGATGCTTATTACCTGGTTAATATGTATATAACGCAAAATAATTGGAGAACGGCGCCTGTGACGGTCGGTGACTATGATATCCCTGCATTCTGGCCTAAAAGGGACATAAAGGATGTGGTTACCGGAAAGACGATAGATTTTAAGAATATCTTTTCCAAGAACAAGGTCACGATCCTGCTGAACTGGGCTACGTGGTGCCCATTCTCGAAGGAACTGATGCCGAACTTGAAAAGAATGTATGACAAGTACCACAGCAAGGGTTTGGAGATTATCGCCGCGTACAATGCCGATGAACCTGGGAAGGACCAAGGCAAGTCCTTGAAGGAGGGAATCCTCGAGAGGAATTATGACAAGTGGTATAATTTCGATATTTGGGACCTCTACGGCTGGGAATGGGGCATATGGTGCGCCGGAACGCCTTCGGCCATCCTGGTTGACGACAAGGGAATGACCATAGCATCCAGCAAGGTAAATGTGAGTGATCCCGCCAGGAATAGATTCGGATATACCGCTTCAACCAATCTGATGCCTTTGCTTGAAGAACTCTTCGGCCCGTTGGATGAAGAGGATGATTATTCTTCCACCGATTACTCGAAGGACGGTGAAGTGCTGACGCTCCAGAAGGCAACTGTCGGCAAGGGGATCAATGTCGTGTTTATGGGTGACGCTTATACTGACCGCGATATAGACAATGGCTATTATCAGTTCTTGATGGAACAGTCGATGGAGGAGTTCTTCGCCATCGAGCCGTATAAGACCTTCAGAGACAGGTTCAACGTGTATGCCGTGAAGGTGGTATCCAAGCACGGCAGGACCGGGCAAGGCTATACCACGGCGCTGGGTTCAGTGGCCACATACAATTCCATTTCCACAGGCAATTTAGACAAATGCTATGAATACGCGCTCAAGGTTCCAGGCATCAAGGATGACAAGAACCTGCTTATAGGCGTGCTGGTTAATTCTGCTTCCGGACGTGGCATTACCACCATGAGCGAGTCGAAGCAGTCCAGCGTAGCGTTCTACGGATCCGTAAGCAATGATTTTGACGCATTCGGCAACACCCTTCGCCACGAAGCCGGAGGCCACGGTTTCGCATTCCTGGATGATGAATACGAAACGATGCAGGGTGAAGCTCCTAAGGACCATATAGACCATCGCAACTCCATGTACAAGAAGTATGGCTGGTATTCCAACGTGGATTTCACGAATGATCGATCTAAGGTCAAGTGGAGTGCATTCCTCTCGGATGACCGCTACAAGAATGAGGTTGGCATTTTCGAGGGAGGTTCGCTCTATTCAAAGGGCGCTTACAGACCTTCCGATAACAGTATGATGCGCGATAACTATGAGTACTTCAACGCTCCTTCTCGCTGGGCCATCTACCAGAGGATTATGAAGCTCAGCGGCGAAGAATGCACTTTCGAGAAGTTCCTTAAGTACGATGCAGTGAACCGCGGCGCATCGACAGATGCCGCCAAACAGTTAATGAAGGGTGCGACAAATCGCAGAGTCGAGCACTCCGCTCCGCCGGTAATTGTGCCCTAAGCATCCATTTAGCTCCTTGGGCTAATGTTGGATAGGAATGTTTTGCCTCATATCACTCACTTGGGTGATATGAGGCAAATTGTTATGTTTATATGCCTTCACTAGGCTATTCTTTTCACAGCATACTCATACAAGATTATACACCTATGGAGGTTCCAATGGCAGTGAGAATAGTTATCAATCGTTAGATACCATACTTCAAAAGTTCTTTCTTGTTCATCATAGTATTATTAGTCTAGGGTTTAGAGTTGTGGTTCGTTCAACGTTGACGGCGAAAAGTGCCAAATTTTACATTTCTAACTAGCAATAAAAATTTTCCTAGTTAGGAAAATAAAAAAGTCCATTTTAGCGATGACAGAAATGACAGATGACAGTTATTTTTTTGCTTGTATTTTGTGTGTCTTTTATTTTATAACTATTATAATATAGAGTGGAAGGCTTGTAAATGATATAGGCGAAAATAAAACTGTCATCTGTCATTTCTGTCATCGTCATATGTCTTTTCCTAATTTAGGTTGACATTATTTTACCTATTTCCTGGTACGGTTGACGCCCATTTTACTGAGATCGTTGACAGTGTTCCTAATATGGTTGACTTATACCTGAAGGAGTTGACACTCATACAGGTGAAGACATATAATATAAAAAATACTCAGGGGGGCCTTGCGGCAGGTGGCGGAAGCCCCGAGAGCTTCTACTCCTCTTCTTCTCTCTTTTCCAGCATATTCAGCTTGATATGAAGATTTATTGCTGCACAGCATAGGGCAGTCAAGGCGATCCACAGAACGACCAGGTCTTTAAGAATAAACTTGTTTTTAATAACGGGATCCATAATAGTTGTATTTAGTTTTTCACAAAGATAGATGTTATTTATCATACCTGCAAGTAAATCTTAAACTGCTTCACCCAGAAAAGGGATTCACGCTCAAGAGGTAATATCAGAAGACTTTTTTTACTGCGTCAGCTGGAGGTAGCGTTCCATGACCAACAGGGAGATAATCTGCTCACGCTCTTCGTCACGGAATTGATCTACGAAGGCATGGGCATGGTCGATGATCTGCTGTGCCTCTGCTGGATGACTGCTGTAGTACTGCATCCGTTCTTCGAGGTCGCTGAGGTCGTCCTTGAGGGCGACGTAGTGGTAATCGGGGATTAGCTGGCCTTCCATGTACCAGGTCTCACAGGTGGGGCGTGGCATCACAGCAATGGAGTTGGAGGACATCACCCACTTCAGATTGGTAGCCACGTCATTGCCTTCCAGACACATGATGTACTTGTAATCCAGATGCTCGGCGATGCTTTTTCTAGGAGTGGTCCATTCTGGATGTTCCGACAGGGTTTCTACGATGCCACAGTCGCATACCCGACTGCAAAAATACATCTCCATGAACTGGCGGCGCTGGCGACTTATCCTGATCTTTCCTCTGAAAATGGCTTGATCGCGCTTGTCCTCGAAACGCTTTTCGTCTTTCAAGAACTGGAAATGACGGTATTTGTCGAGCTTCAGCAACACGCTATTGGTATGGTCCTGGTGCAACAAGCGACTCTTTACCAAGGCTGGGAAGGGGGGCGTGAAATAGACATCGCCTGGCACATAGCCTACCCTTCTCGAGCTATCGAAATAGCGTGCCACGGACATCAAGTCAAAGTAATAGGCTGAATGAAATGTGGAGAAGTGGAAATGTTTCAACGCATCCAGAAAAACGTAGAAATTTCCGTGATTCTCATGCAGGACTTGATTGGGTAAGGTGGCATCTTCTCCCAACTGGTTGTAATAGCGCACACGCTGGTCTATCACGTCCCAGTCTGGTCGCTGACGCGCACTTTCCAACAACTGACGGGTACGCCTCCGAAGGAGGAAGGCGGGCTCATACAGATGGACAATATTCTTTATATAATATGCTAACTTACCCACTTTATAGTGATTTGAAGCAAAGGTAAGTCAAATCTTCATTGGGGGAGTAAATTGCTCATTACAATATGGTTACGACACAGTATTGTAACATCTGAAGGCAGGTATGGCTGTTTGCAAATTTTTATAAGTCAAAAAAAAGGACTACCTTTGCACCCTCCATTTGTAAATCGTATGAAGCGAACGTTTCTTTCCATAGTACTCTTGATGCTGACGCTGATGACATGGGCGCAGCAGCATGTGCCTGATACGCTGGGGCTTGGCGTAGAAGCGGAGACATGGTTCACACGTTCTGAACAGACGGATAAGTCTTGGCGACTGGGACTGATCTACAATCACAAGGCGTTTGACATCTATGGCTCATTGACGTTCGATGATCCGTTGCATGTGGAAGAGGGTAGCGTAGTACATAACGTGCAAGGGGATTCGCTTTGGCAGCATCGATACACGACGCATAGGACATGGGGAGGCGATGGCTATACGGGCAAGATAGGCATGAACTATCATCTGCGTCCTAACCATCAGGTGGGGATGGCATACAGCCTTATTCATACGCCTACTTCCGACGATTATGGAGCACGGAGGGGTAGTGTGCACATGAACGATATGCCTAAACTTAATCTGGCGGAGGACCTCACATGGAACAATGGTAACGTGAGGGTGCAACAGCTGAATGCTTACTATCGGGGGCAATTGGAGAAGACCAGTATCGCTCTGGATGCGGAGTATTACTCTCATAAACAGAATGTGAACACCGTGATCGACGAGGATGAGGGGAATGGAAAGACTGTGGGCAGCAACGACTTCAGGCACAAGCGTTCACATGTGTTGGCGCTGTCATTGGATTTGAACCATGCGTTGGAGCATGGCTCTCTGAACTGGGGTGTCTCTTATCTGCTTACACGACGCTTCGACCATTACCAACCCATCATCAGACAATCGACGGACCCGAACAGGTTTATCCGTCATCGCTTCATCCCTTATTTGAAACACACGCTGAAAGCGGAGAGGTGGCAACTGACTACTGGCTTGCAATTCGATGCTGAGAAGCACGATGCGTTTTGGTTGCCTGCATTGTCGTTGTCGAGAACGATAGGCGAGACTGAGGTGTCAATGGCATATCAAACGTCCGTGCATCGGCCTGCTTATAACTGGCTGACGACCCATGCGGTCTATCTGGGCAGATACGACCGTGATATGGGGCATGCTGCACTGAAAACGGCGTATCTTCATCACTTGAGTGTGAAGGGGAGCTGGAGGTTCGTGGAGGGCAGCATCGGTTATGAAGACATGCGCCATGCAATGATTCAGACGGCCTACAACCCTACGGAGAGCCCTTACGTCACTTATTGGACACACGATAATCTGAACACCTTGAAAAGTGTCTTCGCAACCTTGACATTGGCACCTGAGATAAGGCTGTGGACCCCTGCGCTGACTATGGAACTGCGAAGGCAATGGCTCACGCTGCATACGGACTATGGCATAAAGAACATGCATTCGCCTCTGCTGAGGGCCTCGCTCACCAATGGGTTTAATCTGGGTAAGGGATGGCTGGCAGAAGCCAACTTCCATTTCCGCAGCAAGGGGGATGAGCGTAATGTCTCTTACGTGAAATGCTCCTGGACGACGGACCTCAGTCTGAGCAAGTCGCTCTTAAACAACAGGCTCTTTGTAAAAGTGGAGGGTACCGATCTGCTGCATGGCTTGAGGGAGGCCACACGCCTGTATGACAAGCATACCATGCTGCTGCAGGACTTGACGTACAACAGTCGTAAGTTGATAGTGACGCTTCGCTACAGCTTCAACATGACGCATCGTCCATTCTTAGGACGTGAAGCTGGTAGTGCAGAAAAGAGTCGCTTCTAATCTTCTTCGACAATCTCCACATCCGTCACATCTTCCTCATCGACCCCCATTTTCTCCAGCACACTCTTACCTGTTTGAGCGCCTTCGTTGTGATAGACTGGACGCTTGCGCATGAAGAAGAACCAGTTGGAGAACTCGAAGATGGCATAGAGGATGAAGAAGACTCCCAAGACCTTAAACACTGTGGCACGTACACTGCCTGGATTGGTGAGAGAGAAGATACCTGCCAACAGGATGATGACAGGAACGATGTAATTCCAGATAGGAACGGGTGTCCACCTACGAGCTGCGATCAACGAAGCAATCTGCTGTACGCCTGCCATAGTGAGGACGAAGCCTAGGACGATGGTCAGGATATTGCCAAAAAAGCCTGGCATGATGACCAGCATCAGACCAAAGAGAAAGCCTCCAAGTGCATCGATAGGGAATGGAGGACGGGGCTCGGTCTTACTCATGAAATGATTGACCATGGAGAAGACGGAGGGCAGCATGAAGATGACGCCCACGGCAATGACCAGGTAATCGGCAGCATCTTGTGGGAAGAGCACCAGTACCAGTCCGATAATGAGCGCAATCAATATACGATAGAAAGATGGATTGATTTTTGCCATAATAGTCAGATTTATGCATTTACGATGATAAATTTCGTAAATTTCTCCCTATTCAGGAAACATTTGAAAGAAAATTTCGTCTTTTTATAAAAATTTTTCATTTTCGCTTGCATATATCAAATGAACCGTTTACATTTGCACCCAATAAGCAAATATTATTATGAGACATTCTGTTTATACATATTGGTGGTGGCGCCCGTTACAACTCACATGAAGTCGTAAGGAGCAGAGGCCATATGTATATATAATATAAGATAAAGAAAAGCCCTGTCGCACCTGCGACGGGGCTTTTTCTGTTTAAGTGCAAATTACAAATATCAAATAGTTATGAGTTATTTAGTGGACAACGAAGGTTATTACGGAGAGTTCGGAGGGGCCTATGTGCCCGAGATTCTCCACAAATGTGTGGAAGACCTACAGCAAGAGTATCTCAACGTATTGGAGAGCGAGGCTTTCCAGAAGGAGTATCACCAGTTGCTGCGCGACTATGTGGGACGCCCTTCCCCACTCTACTTAGCCCGTCGGCTTTCTGAAAAGTATGGTTGCAAACTGTATCTGAAACGCGAAGACCTGAACCATACGGGCGCTCACAAAATCAACAACACCGTGGGACAGATTCTGCTGGCGCGTCACATGGGTAAGACGCGAATCATTGCAGAGACGGGTGCTGGTCAGCATGGCGTGGCCACTGCTACCGTGTGTGCGCTGATGAACATGGAGTGTGTGGTGTATATGGGGGCGACTGATGTGAAACGTCAGCGGGTGAATGTGGAGAAAATGAAGATGCTTGGAGCTAGCGTGGTGTCTGTGACTAGTGGAAACATGACGCTCAAAGATGCAACCAATGAGGCCATTCGTGACTGGTGCTGTCATCCAGAAAACACGTTCTATATTATAGGCTCTACGGTGGGGCCTCATCCGTATCCCGACATGGTGGCACGCCTACAATCAGTAATCAGCAAGGAGATCAAGGCACAGCTGCTGGAGAAGGAGGGACGCGACTATCCCGACTATCTGATGGCTTGTGTAGGTGGTGGTAGCAATGCGGGGGGTACCATCTATCATTACATCGATGACCCGAAAGTGAAAATCATATTGGCAGAGGCTGGTGGCCTGGGTGTGCATAGTGGTAAGACGGCTGCTACTATCGCCTTGGGGAAGACAGGCATCATTCATGGTGCCAAGACGTATGTGATACAGGATGAGGACGGACAGATAGAGGAGCCCTACTCTATCTCTGCAGGTTTGGATTATCCAGGCATCGGACCTATGCATGCCAACCTAGCTGCACAGAAGCGGGCTACGGTCTTATCCATCAACGATGATGAAGCCTTAGCTGCTGGCTTCGAGCTGACGAAGATGGAAGGCATCATTCCCGCCATCGAAAGTGCCCATGCATTAGGTGCCCTCCCCAAAATGCACTTCAAGCCCACGGACGTGGTAGTGCTCACGGTGTCTGGAAGAGGAGATAAGGACTTAGGAACGTACTTATCATCATTGAGCTTTGAGAATTGAATATTCTTTTCTTCGCTGCAGCTCGAAGAAAAGAAACAAAAGAAGCGCCGCCGGCTGCATCTCCGCAGCTAAAATTGCTTCGCTTTTCACTAAGCGCTGCAAGACGCCCCCCTTCGGGGCTCTTATTGGTGCAGCGCACTAAAC
>JAEEGI010018463.1_pt1 | contig 14169 bp, 8 predicted proteins | sample 8958751 | NCBI WGS metagenome assembly JAEEGI01 (sample SAMN16246545, study PRJNA631951) | gut metagenome | biome: gut microbiome; feature: rumen; material: KS-attached | host: Bos | place: Iran: Karaj | collected 2018-10
TTTTTTTCTAAATTTGGGCACATGGCAGAAAAGAAGAAAATCCTCGTAATGGTCGCTAGTCCCAAGAACGAACGCAGCGGAACGCTTATTCCGACAAAAGCATTCGTCGAAGGCTTGGAACAAAACGGCGACTACGAAACAGAATACCTCTTTATTGACAGATTGAACGTTAAGCCTTGCCGTGGATGCCTCAGCTGCTGGGGCCGCGAGGATGGCAGTTGCTTCATAAAAGGCGACGATGTGCCTTGGGTGCGCGAAAAGCTCACCAATTCGGACATCGTTATCTGGAGTTTTCCTCTGTACTTGTTCGGCGTTCCTGGGCAAATGAAATGCCTGATGGACCGCATCGTGGGCATGGTGCACCCCTATATGGGGCAAAAGCTGAAAGATGGCGTAAATGCCAGAAACTCGAACTTACATGGTCTCCAGTTCCAAAAAGAAGGGCAGAAAATCATCTTGCTTTCGAGCTGTGCCTGGATGGACATCGACGTTGTTTATGAACCTATCCGCAAGCAGTTCGACATTATTCTCGGACACGAAGGCTACACGCTCATCGCCTGCCCACAAATGCGTGCGCTCGACCACCGCGGAGGCCCGCGTCGCCTAGCCATGCTCCGCGAAAAGTTCCGCAAAGGCGGCGAAGAACTCGCCAAAACGGGCTCGCTTTCTCAAGAAACCATCGACCTGATGCAGAAGCCGATTTTCAGCGACGAAGCTTATGTGACCCTCGTGACCGAATTCGTGACGCACATGTTCGATAGGGATGACAATTTCTAGCGCCTTCGGCGAGTGGTTTGTGGGCAGTGGTTAGTGGTTAGGAAGCTCGGTTTTGGCCGAGCTTTTTTACAAGGAGAAGCCGTCCCCATACGCGGATTATGACTACGTAAGGACTGAAGTCCTAAGTAGTCAAAGAGAACAAGTCTGGCATGACAGATAAAAGAGTGTGGTTCTCTCACGTTATGTGTTTGCGATAGAGCCGAACGGTCTTGTAATAACAAAATGCCCCGCCGAAGCGAGGCATTTTGTTGTAAAAGCAAATTCGCAGATTAGCGCTTGCTGAACTGGAAGTGCTTACGAGCCTTCTTGCGGCCGAACTTCTTACGTTCAACGGCACGGGCGTCGCGAGTCATGAGGCCTTCCTTCTTGAGGGCCGGCTTCACTTCGGCGTCGTTTGCAACCAATGCGCGGGCGATGCCGAGACGGACTGCGCCCATCTGGCCGGCGATGCCACCGCCACGAGCGGTAACTTCGACGTCCCATTCTTCAGCGTTGCCGAGGATGGCGAACGGAAGATTTGCAATCATGTCTTGCACTTCAGAATGGAAGTATTCCTTGAAATCACGACCATTGATAGTGCGCTTGCCGGTACCCGGCTTCAGGATCACAGCGGCGATGGCGTTCTTGCGACGGCCAGTGCCGCGGTAGATCTTCTTATTCTTTGCTGTAGCCATAGTTTTCTCCGTTCTAAATTAAAGTTCTACGACTTCGGGTTTCTGGGCAGCGAACGGATGTTCGGCACCTGCAAAAATCTTGAGCTTCTTGATCATCTTGTGGCCAAGAGCGCTGTGCGGGAGCATGCCCCAAATGGCTGCTTCGAGCGGTGCAGTCGGGTGCTTTGCCAAGAGGTCGGCAAAGTTGATCCAACGTTCACCGGCGATGTGACCGGTGTGGTGGAAATACTGCTTCTGGAGAGCCTTGTTGCCGGAAACAGCAACCTTTTCAGCGTTAACAACAACCACGAAATCGCCAGTATCGACGTTCGGGGAATAGATGGCCTTATGCTTGCCCATGAGGAGACGAGCAACTTCGCTTGCAACGCGTCCCATCGGCTTGTCAGCTGCGTCCACAAGCTTCCACTTGCGGGAGACAGTCTTCGGGTTTACCGTAATGGTCTTCATGTAAATCCTCTAGTGAGTGAAATTCCAGGGCAAAGGCGCCCCGAGAAAAGCAAGGTAAATATAGATGATTTACGGAACGGGTTCAAGGGTAAAAAAACGTATTTTTTGAAAAAAGTAGTAATTTTGAGGGTTAAACATTCTATTAATTAATATAATTGGTAGAATTAATATAGTAATTTTGGTTAATAGCCAATGGTCATTGGTCTTTAGTTGGTAGAAGACGCTATTGTCACTCTGGAAGCACGCAGTGCTGATAGAGTCCATTTTTTTCTGCATGGATCATATCGCTTCCTGTCACCCCGGAGAGAGTGCAACGACCGATAGAGTCAAAGCATTACAAGACTTTACCGAGTTCTATCGCCTTCGGCTCCAGAATGGCTGAGGTAACGTTTTTAACTCTTTCTGGATATCAAAATGAACCATATGATGGTTTCATAAAACATTTAACAGTCGTTTCTATAACGGTTAAAAAGTTTGTGAATCAATAATATTGGGTAAAAAATCTACCTCATATACAGATGATTCAAAACTCTTAGCGACAGACATTCCAACAGACCCTCCTGAAGCCCATGCGTTTAACCTATACGGGCGGCCACCCAAATTATAAAGTTTCAACAAATAACGTTTGCCCGAAACAAAGTCAATTGAATGTTCTAAACACCATCCAATTAACGGAATTGTCTCATTTTCAAAAGTCATATGTCCCGTCAGCGAAGCTCCATCTTCGGCAGAAACACCTACATTCACCTTTGCCGGAGTCCAATCATTTGGAAAACCGACAATTTCAATCCACAGGTCACCTTCCGCCACAACGCGGATAGATTCATTAACACGCAGTTGTAAAGGCCTTGCCGAATCACATCCATTATCATCTGGGCACTGAGGAGTCCATTTGTTAACAGGATTTGCAGACATTGTTCCTGCAAAGCGAAGATTGTCTATCCAAAGGGAATCAGCAGAATTCAAGACAATTTGGAAACGAATATCCGAATGAGGTTCAGCGAATAGTTCTAAAGCTTGAGTCGGCATGCCAAACTCATAGGACTTCCAATTTCCAAAATAAGGCTGTATATTTTGCTGTTGACCAATTTGAATTCGTTTATTGGATGATGGCACAGACATCCACAATTCAACATTCCCAATCCAATACACATTCTGCGTCTGGAGCGGAACAAATACATCCAAACTCATTTTTTCACCGACTAATTCAAAGTCTGCAGAAGAAATATTGCGACTCTCAATGGTTTTCCAACCAGCCGGAGTTACCAGGCTTTTCATACCTTCACGTTTTTTCTTTGAATCTAAAGAAAGCGTAGTCTCCATAGAATGCCAATCTCCGTCTATTTCAAAACGACCGACGGTAAATTCAGCATAGCTTTTTTCAAGCAAAAGCAAATCATAATTCGCCCCATTTGAATTAGAGCCGATTACACTAACAATATAGCCAGGCAAAGCGTATTCAGCCGCAAGAGGAACTGTAACAAAGCCATTGTCATGTTCCACGTTGACCGTGTAAACAGGAACTATCTTATCTGAAACGGCATAAATTACAATCTTATCGAATGATTGCAAATCCATAGAACTTAAGCGTAACGAATAACTTTTTCCAGCCTGAGTACCGACTATTTCAAAACGATCCTCATCAGCCCCAGACTGCAAGAATGCGTTTACTCGAGTTTCCGGAGGAAGCTGTATAAAGCTATTCGGAGGTCCTTCGCTGCAACAGCCCGTAACCACAAACTGGCCGTTCTGGAACAATTCAAATGGTGTATCATCCACCTTTTCAACAAATGGAATTGAATTGGGCAACGAAGTGCCTACACGAGTTGTATGAGCTCGACCATTTTTATTTGATGCAGAAATTTCCCACTGATAAGAGCCATTCTTATTAATAGTCGGAAGTGCAGCAAAGAAAATTCCATCACCAGCCCGAAAATCGCCGCTAGCCCCATCATCATGCAATATAAAGGTATGAACAATTCCATCCGGGTCAATCAATTTACCCGTAACATCGACATCGGCCAGAAGTCCTCCGTCTCCACGAACAGAAGCGGAAAACGACCTACGCGAAGGCCACTCAAAAGGACCCATTGGATACATTTTTGCACTTAAAGAATGTTGATGATAGTCATTTGTTGCAATGATTCGATAATCTACGGAAGCATCACTCAACTTATTTTTCACCTTTACAAAAGGTTCAGACAAATTCGCCAAAGTTAAAGAATCAATTTCTGCGACAAAATAATTTTTTTCTCCAATATTTTCTCCATTTATTAACACCGGCAATACAGAACCCGATTTTGACACGATTTCAATCGGGTTATTCACAGAGTTTCCCGCATATTCGCCATACACCTTTGCAAGTTTTGTTCTAGCAGGAATATAAACCTCTGAAGAAACGCTGTTTGCCGTTAAAGAAGATGATTCCAGTTGTTCATTTCCTGAAATCGAAGAGATGGCTGCAGCCACAGCGTCAGCAACCTTCAAAGGTAAATGCTCCTCATTTTCGAAATAAGAACCACCCGTTTCCGAAGCTAGGCTGGAAAGCAGTTCTCTATCGGCATTCGCACCATATGCAAATGCATGTATAGAAATACCATTTTCATTGAAAAACTTTATGACATCATCTTTTGTTCGAGTGCTAGCAACGTCGAGTCCGTCAGAAATTACGTATAAAACCTTCAAACTAGAATTTTTATCTGAAAAACTATTCCCAACAGCATAAAGTGCATCATACAAAGCTGTCGCCCCATTTGGACGAATTTGGTTTATAGAGGCGTTAATCACTGCTACATCTGGATTAAATCTAGGGGGATACACATCAAAAACTACATCATTGAAAGAATAAACCCCAACCAATACATTTGATACGTCATACTGCGTTTTGGGCAAGTAACCTAAAAAGCCTTGCGAAACAAATTTTGCAGCTTGTTTAGCCATCGACATTTTAGTAATTTTTTTACCATTTTTATCTAAAGTACAAATGTCACCACCCCCAACGCAATCCAACATACTTAAAGACGCGTCAACAAGAACAATAACTTCAACCTCGGGATTGTCAACCCACTCTATTTCCAAATATTTTTGCGCCATCGATGCGATTTCTAAATCGCTCTTGCCTTCAAATTCCACTTTCATGTATGGAAGTGTATAGGTGGGCAAGTTTTTTTCCTCATTTGGAGCACGCATCCATTTTGCGTATCCGTCTAAAACCCGCGCATTCACCTCGTCATAATTCAACAAATATGATTTTGCCGTATAGACATCAGAAGAACGCGGAGATCTATTTTTCAAGGATTTAAACCAATGCCTTGTATTATTTTCTATCGGCTTTCCATACACTAAATCGAAATCAGGATTTTTTTCCAACATTTCCCAACCTGAAATAGGCTGGCCATTTTCATCCCGAAAGGTCATTCCTTGAGGAGTCATTTCGTTTAAGTTAAATGGCGTGCTTACATTAGCCCATTGCCATTGCGTTTCACTTTTTCCACCATATTGTCTAGAAGCCGCAATATCATATGGAGAACATGTTATCGAATGAGCGCTGCATCGCAACGATGAAGTCGAAATTCCGTCAGGATACGAAATACCCCATATTCCAACTCCTGCATCTTGAATATCAACTCTTTGATCCATGAAGTCCTTTAAATTAAACGAATAAACTCCATTTTCTGCATCATCCCAAACTTGATCAATAACGGCATAGTCGCGGACGAGAAAACCATTATCAGAAAACAAAATTCCATTACCATAAGTACGAGTTACAATTGTACTTTCACTCAATCCAGCAGGAATCCGCCCGCCATTTGTAGAGAAAAAAACAACAGGCGCTCCTTTTTTTAAAATAGAAGTCATCACCTTAAATTCATTTTTATTTTCTATCCATTTATTTGTTATCGAAACCACATCATTCATAGGATTTGCTGATATCGATATATTATAATCTGTAGAACCATTTTTTAGCAAAACAGTGCTTGGTTCCAATGAGTATAATGGATATTCATCATGCAAGCCATATACGTAGTGCATTATTTCATGTAAAAAAATCATTGCCAAGTTAAATTCTAAATCATCCAAGTCGATGTTTTGTTGGTTTGTTTCCCTATCATCATAAAACATAAGCACTCCATTATGCAAAAAACCGGCAGGACTGGAATTAGCTCTACCGCCATGATTTTCCCATTCGACATCTGCACTTGAACAAAACCGTCCATTTGGATAAAAAATAACACGGCCCAAATAATTACCGCCATTGGTAGCCTCATAAATCCCATTCGCTAAATAACGAATAATATTTTCGTAGAACGGTTTTTCGGATAATGTCGGATCTTTTTCCAAACAAATCGTTATATCAATAGCTTCCTCTTTAGGTGAACCATCAGAATAAGTAGAAATCGTACGCACTCCACTAAATGTGGAATTACCGGCCAAAACTTGAGAAACGAGAATCAAAACAAGAAATAATTTATTCATACTACATTTTGAAATACATTCACTACGCATTTAACGCAAGAAAAAAAAATTTACACTTTCCTTTGTTCTTTTATGTTATATTTTTTTTATGCGTTTAAAAAAAATCACATTGTCATTTTTTGCAATTTGGGTGGGGGTTTACGCAGTACCTCCAAAGCCAGGAGAGCAAGGATATTGCGACCTATTGCCCAACTGTATTCAAATTTCAGCAGCAATGGGCATGCAATTATATTCTGTAAATACGCTCTATGAAAAATCTGAAATAAAGTATTCCGACCCAGACAAAAGTCCATCATTGAGTCGCACGGTAAACATTTCTGGAATTGTAGATTCTTTATGGGATAAAGAAGCCTACGTTTATGATGAGTATAAAAAAGAAAGGTTGTCAATCGGAATCTTATATAAAGGAACAAATTATGACGATATTTCAAATCAGCCTTTAGTACACGCTAAGCGCATTTCACTAAAAAAATTCAGAGTAGCACCAGGTGGCGACCCTTTTATGGAAAGCGTTCTAGACTCAAACTGGATTTATGTTCCTTTCAATTTGGATATACATATTTCGGACTCCATATCCATAGAAGGTTACAGCGCAGAGACTTCTAACTATTGTGATTCCTGTTTCTACACATACAATCCTATTGCGGTGGTTATCGGCAAATATACCATTTACCCCCAAAATTCATCGTCGATAAAAAGTACAAGAATACGTCAAGAGAACGTTATCAAGAAATGCAACCGCGATGCAACTGGAAAGAAAGTGAAAAATAGCACAGCGCGAAAGATAGTTTATTAACAACGCAACCGTTGCTCTGAAAGCACGCAGTGCTGATAGGTTCCCATACCTTCACTGGATTCCCTCCCTTTGGTCGAGAATGACGGTGATGGGAATCGGTCGAGGATGACACGTCCGCACCTTTCGTCTCTCGTCTAACTTCACTGGATCCTGCTCCTACGAACCTAAAAATTGTAGGGCAGCAAGCTGCCGACAATTCTATATCGCGTTGCTCAGGATGACGTCCACTTTCTACTGTCTACTGCCTACTTCCTACCGTCTACTGTCTACTATTCTTCCGCATGCTCGCAAGGGCTTTCGAACGGCGGCGGGCGGTTTCCTGGAGGTTCACGGCGACGTCGAATTCATCGACGATTTCGCGGCCAAGGATTTCTTCAAGTACGTCTTCGAGACTTGCAATGCCTGCAATCGCACCGAATTCATCAACAACGCCAACCATGTGACCGCGCTGTTTGAGGAACCGAAGCAAGAGTTTGTCCGTCATGAGGCTGTCGGGCACGAGTTGCATCGGGCGCATCAGTTGCCGGAGCTTCACATCGCGTTTTCCTTCGGCTAGTTTGTTGTAAGCGTCACGACGCAGCACAATGCCAATCCAATTGTCCTTATTGTTATCATAAAGCGGAACACGCGAGAAAGGCCAGTTGCCGCGTTCGTCAAGCGTCTCGCCGATGGTACTATCAGCCGAAAGCGAAAAGACGACTTGACGCGGCGTCATCACGCGACGCACCGGGAGCGACTTGAGCGATAAAATGTTCTTGATGACAAGCGCCTGCTGGCTGTCAATCACATCTTCGCGGAGACCAAGGTTCACAAGGCTATTGATGTCTTCGATGCTCACGTCTTTCTTTTCTTTATCTTCTCGCGTCCAGTGCTTGGTAAGCGTAAGGCAAAGCCAAATGATTCCCGTCCAGCCGAGAATTTTCGTGATGTAGTAAAACGGCACGGCGACAAGCGGAGCGCAAACTTTCGCCTGCTTGACACCAAGCGTCTTGGGAGTAATTTCGCCAAAAAGCAAAATGAGAATCGTGAGCACAACCGGGAGCATCATCGCCGCCGAAGGCGACAAACGTTTCACGGCCAAGGCGGTCGCCAAAGACGCGCCCACGGTATTCGCGACGGTATTCACCACAAGCACGGATGCGATGTAGCGGTCGATATTGTCCTTCACGTGTTTCAGATAACGTGCTGTAAATTTTTTCTGTTTTTCAAGCACTTCCACCGTCGAAGGCGGAACGCTATAGAACGAGGCTTCGGTCACGGAACAGAACGCCGAAGCGGCAAGGCAACAAAAAACTGTTAAAGCGATTTCGAACATAAGTAGTGGTTAGTAAACAGTGGTTAGTGGTTAGGTATCATGAATTTGTCTTTCCCCGCTCCGACGGGGAATCTCCGTTAACAATCAGGAGATGCCCGACTGTCATCCCGGACTTGTTTCGGGACAGACTTGACAATTCGCGTTTAAATTTTCGTTCACAACTCATCAATCACGGCTCACATCTAAAAGCAATGGTTCTATGGCCCAGAACTGCGTGCGTTCGATGTCGCGAAGGAAATCTCCGAGCGTTTTCGCATTCAATAGCGGTACGACAAAGGAATCGTCCGTATTCAATTGCACAAGCTCAATTTCAGTTGATTTCGGAATTTTAGCCATTTTGCGGACTTCATTCAGCGCATCATCTAAGCCACCCAAGCCTTGCACAAGTCCGGCCTCTTTCGCCTTCCAGCCGACCATCACGCGTCCACCGCCATACGCCGTATCCACAACCGTCTGCGGGATTCCCGTCGCCTGCGAAACCACACCGGTAAAGCGGTTATAAAAATCGTCCATGTATTCTTGCAACGCAGCCTATTCGGTATGTGTGCACGGGCGTGCAAAAGAACGGGCATCCGCATAATCGTTTGTCTTCACCGGTTCATTGCGCAGTCCAACTTTCTGCATCAAGCCGGACACATCAATTTTACCGCCAAATATTCCGATACTTCCGACAATGGAAAAAGGTTCCGCGATAATCTTGTCGGCACCACAAGCAATATAATACGCTCCTGATGTTCCGCTACTCCCGATGCTTGCCACAATGGGAATATCGAACTTTTTCAAATTCTTGAGTGCACCCCAGATTTTATCGGACGCAATCGCGCTCCCGCCCGGCGAAGAAATCCGCAAAAGCAAAGCCTCCACGCCCATTCCCGGAAGGCGATGCAGACTTTCCATCACAGAGGCTTCCATTTTAGAATCTATCGTCCCGTTGATGTTCAAAAGCGCGACCTTCGCACGGTGACTCCAGCTTTCGTCAAAAATTTTCGTATTTGACGGCGACCACGTTCTAAAGCCGGCGTACGGAGCATCAATATCAAAGAACGTCTTTAGCGCATAAGACGGGACCTGGTCAATATAAAGCAGCGTATCTACAAGGCCCGCCTTTTTCGCCCCAATTGCCGTAATCACCGGCTTTTGCGCAAGCGAATCCAGCAAATCGACATTTGCAGAAGGCAATCCCTTCATGCGGGGGGCCACGTGCATGCGAACCATTTCCCAAATATCTTTATAAAGTGATTCTATGTTACCACGTGCATTTACCGACATGGAATCCGCCGTGTAAGGCTCCACCGCCGATTTGTACTCTCCGTGTTTCAGGAATTCCACCTTGACACCGAGTTTATCGAAAAATCCCTTGTAGAACGTAAATCCGCCCCCAAGCCCAAGCCAAGTAAAATGAGCCGAAGGTTCCACGACAACGCGATCCACGCTTGATGCTGCAAAGAGCACTGCCGGGCGAACGTCATCCATGTAGGCAATCACCATGCCGCCACGTTTCTTTAACTTTTGTACGTAACGGTTGATTTCTTCGGAAATGGCCAAGTTCCCTTGATAGCCCGAAAAGTCAAGCACCACAAGCCCCGCCGCCGGATCACGCAACAGATGTTCAAACAAGTTACGCACTTTCATGAGGCCGATAGAAGACGGAGCAATAAAAGGCATATTCTTCTCGACTTCACTCACCGTCATGTTCAAAGGCACACGGACTATCTGTGCCGAACGCGACGCCCGCGGATTTCGTGCCGCATGGAACCCGATGCTTCCGCCCTTCGGCAAAAAATCGTCATACACGCGAAGAGACGCATCCAAGTACCCGCCAAACGACGTGGAAAGCGTCAGCGTGTATTCGTCATCATCGCCGTGAATCGGCATCTTGAACCCGAAACGCATGCCGTAAAGGCCTAGTTCAAAAAGCAATCGATGTTCCTTCCAATCTTCGACATCGTAGCTCGCGCTGAAAAAATCGCCCAAGCGAATCGTCGCGCCCGCATTGTGGACACGTTTCATGGATTGTGGCCCCAAGTACAGGAGGTTTTCGCACGAATAACCTAAAGAAAGCGAACGGAAAGGACGGAACAAAATTCCCGGCGAATAAGTCCATTCCGTCCCTTTGAAATCGGCACTGCGCAGAGCCGTGACCCGACCGCCCCAAAAAACACTGCGGTCGAAAAGCGGAAATCCATGGGTCAAGTTCCAACGCGACTCGTCCATCCCTTCGCCGTCAAAGCGGTACTCGAAACCCGCCCCGATGCGGTCCAAATTGCCGCCCACGCGGAATTCGGTAATGCCGTCATCGAAATAGTACGAGGCAAGCGCCCCTTTGGAATCCAAAGCAGGAAGCCCCGCCGGGTTCCCGAAAACGCCATGAGCGCCTTCAAGCGATACAAAACCCGATTCGCCAGGAAGGTAAGCGTAGGACAGCACGGAAAATGCGGTAAACGCAACAGCAAATGTTGGAAATGCAAAAAAATTTATCTTCATCGTAAATATTTTAGTAAATTTAAAAGAAGGTGGAATTTGGGAAAGGAATAAACCATGAAAAACACAGCCCTTCTTGTTTTTATCCTTTCGTTTTTACTCGTTTCCTGCGGGGATGATTCCGGCAATTCCGCTGGCGATTCTGAAACCATAACAAACAAGACCGTTTCGGGCGTAGTGCAGTTCGGGCCTTTTGAAAAAGGGGCGACGGTCGCAGTCTATGAACTTGACGAAAAATTTCAAAAAACGGGCATCAATTACGAAACCGAAATCGAGAATGAAAAAGGCGAGTATTCCATAAACGTAAAAGAACTGAAATCGCGATACGCTTTGCTAAAAGCAAACGGATATTACCGTAGCTACATCACTGGAGAAAAATCAAAAGACAAAATAGCCCTGTTCGCTCTAGCAGACTTGGGCGACCATAGCGAAGTGAACATCAACATCCTCACGCATCTCTCTCATAAGCGAGCCATCTACTTGGCGACAGAAAAAAAATTGCCCCTAGCAGATGCAGAAAAGCAAGCCGAAAAAGAAGTCTTGAAATCGTTTGACATCGATGAAATTTTTGACAGCACCGAAAACTGGAACATTTTCGGCAACAAAGACAAAAACGCAGCATTGCTAGCTTTATCCATACTGATGCAAAGCGTTTTTTTAAAAGGCAACATCGACAAAATTTTGGACGACATCGTCCTTGACTTTGAAAAAGACGGCATTTGGGACGATAAAAAAACAAAAACAAAAATTGCAGATTTTTTTTACGCGCTATTCGAAAAAACAAGATTTACAGAAATTAGGAAAAATGTTGAGGGAATATATCCTTCAGCCGATATTCCTTCATTTGAAAAATACGTGAACATTTTCTGGTGGGACAACTACGGACTTGAGCATTGCACTGACAAACGTAAAAACAATGTTCAAAAAAATACAAATTCCGCTAGTAAATTTGTAAATAAAAAATTTATTTGCCGCCCCGATATATGGAGGGGAGCTTCCGAAAGAGAAATATTAAACGACTCTTTGACAAGACTCAAAGGAAACGACGGCGATATCACTTTGGCTTTAAAAGTATGCTTCGTCTATGAGAACAATTCATGGAACGAAAGGGATATAAGCAACTGTACGCTTGGACTCAAAGGGTGTACTGAGCAACGCCAAGGGGAACTGGGATTAACAGCTAATAACAAGTGGTTCATCTGCGACAACAAAATATGGGTTTCCGACATCACATGCGAAGACGATCGGCCAACAAAGACCATCAAATTTAAAGAAGATACCGTGGGGTGGAAAGATACAACAGAAGGAGCTATCCGCAAAGGCAAAACGACAGATGTCATATACATATTCGACAAAAAGAATTGGCGAGTCGCAACTCTTCCAGAAGCGTCGCTTGGTGGCTGCACCAAGAAAATTCAGGATTCTGTCGGTTATGCCCCAATGCGGGAAGAGCAAGATTATATTGATTCCCAAGAATGTTATAATGCAATTTTCACTCCTGGCTACTACAAATGCAATGATCTTCATTGGGAAAAAGCTGATAAATGCGCATTTGGACTATCCCGATGGAAAAATTCAAAAGAAGGCGACTTTCATATTTTGGAAGAATGCGACAACAAATGCCATGTATTTGAAGATGGGAATTGGCGTTCAGGAAATCCAACAGAATGCATTCCCGGTTTAGGAGGATGTACAAAAAAACTCAATGGAACAATTAAACACGGGCCAGTCATAAAAGAAGGCAGAGAATGCATCCAATATGGTGAATACGTTTGCGAAGATTCCGTTACAATTGTGGATACCACAACAAAGACGCCCTATATTTGTACATATCCCTTTATGGATTTCGGTGGCTCGACACATGGACATTGGGCGCAAGCCTCAGAAGGTGATCTTGAACTTTTTCCTACACTATGCACTTATGATTCATACGGCAGAATTTTTCAAGGAAAAAACAATTATTACATCTGTGACAAGATTCGTCCAAAAATATTCACGTTTAGAAAAGCGACTTCAGATGAACTAGAAGAAAAATGTTCTATTTACAACTATGGCCAATATAAAACATTCAAAGATTCCAAAGCCATTGCAAAATGCGATGTTTCCGAAAGCAATGCGGAAACACAATTTTACGATTGGAATTTTGCAAATGACAAAAATCAAGGAACCATGACAGACCCAAGAGACAGTTCCGTTTACAAAACAATCGTTATGGATACACTCACTTGGATGGCAGAAAATTTAAACTATGCGGACAGCGTCAATTATCCAAGCATGCGAAAGCATAATTGGTGCTATAACAACCAAATTGATAGTTGTAAAATACATGGACGTTTATACACTTGGAGTGCTGCAATCGATTCAGTCTATTGGTCAACACAAGGAATAACTTGCGGCCATACAAGTAAAAGTAAATACTTCCGCTGCGGATTACCCGAAAGAGTTCAAGGTATTTGTCCTGTAGGCTGGCATTTGCCCAACAGTAACGAATGGATTCAACTATTAGATTGGTTGGAAAAAATAAACACAGAATTTGGCCGCAGCGGATTTTTCACAGGCCATGACGGAATTTACTTTTCTACTTATGCACATTTTGCAAATATTCATTATGAGACTTACTTTTGGACATCCACTGATGTACCAAGTACACCCTATGATGTAATGATGTTGCAGACATCTCCGATTTCAACAAAGCTTGTATCTAGTGAATCAGTTAACGCCATTTCAGTCCGCTGCGTGAAAGACTACTAAAGGGAGCGTTACATGAATCAAAATTTATCAGGCCACATTCTTTTATTCTTTTATTTGCTATTCGTTGTCTCTTGCAACAACGATTTTAGCACCTCCGCCGAAAATTCCAACAGCAATACCTTATCGGGTATAGCTCAAGGACCGTTCTTCAAAGGTTCGACCGTATCTGTCTATGAACTCGATTCAAATTTACAGCAGACCGGCTTTAACATCGAAACAACTATCAACAACGACCAAGGTGATTTTTCGATAAAACAGGAAGACATTAAATCGAAACATGCACTGATTAAAGCGGAGGGCAGTTACCGTAACATCATTTCTGGTGAAAAAGCCAGAGATAAAGCAACTCTATATGCATTTACGGATTTGGAAAAAAGAAACAACGTGAACATCAATATCCTGACGCATTTATCGCATAAACGTGCGATATATCTCGCAACCCAAAAGAACAT
>JAEEGI010018466.1_pt1 | contig 14169 bp, 9 predicted proteins | sample 8958751 | NCBI WGS metagenome assembly JAEEGI01 (sample SAMN16246545, study PRJNA631951) | gut metagenome | biome: gut microbiome; feature: rumen; material: KS-attached | host: Bos | place: Iran: Karaj | collected 2018-10
ATGCGCTCCAGGATGCCGTTCTCATCGAAGATGAAGGTGCGGCGGAGCGTGCCGAGCGAGGTCTTTCCGTACATTTTCTTCTCTCCCCAGGCCCCGAAGGATTGGAGCATTTCCGTCGTCGTGTCGGCGAGCAGACGGAACGGCAGCTCGAACTTCGCCCGGAAGCCGGAATGGGACTTCGCGCTGTCTTTGCTGACCCCCACCACATTGTATCCGGCCTCCGTCAGGGCGGCGTAATTGTCGCGGAACGAGCAGGCTTCCGCCGTGCATCCGGACGTGTTGTCCTTGGGATAGAAATAGATGATGGTCTTCTTCCCCTTTCCGATGAAATCCTCGGATTTCACCATGTTTCCGTCCTGGTCCATGACCTCGAAGGACGGCATTCTGTCTCCGATTGCAAGCATAGGGTTTTCTTCTTGTTACAGGGATCTCAAACTTCGGTCAGGACGGGTTCGGGCGGGGTTGCCTGCTGCTCGGGACTGCCGGACGGTTCCTCCGCCGGAGCGGGACAGACGGTCTCCGGTTCCTCAACCTTCTGCCCGGAACCCAGATAATGCTTCCCGAGGAAAAGCAGGCCGCAGCACAGGGCGAGGATTCCGAGGACGATCCCGAGGGTCTTCCATGGACGGCGGCGGACCGGCTCGCTTTCGATGGTCTTGTGCGGCGAGGACGCCTCGGGGCCTTCTGTTATCTCGCAGAGGATGGCGGTGACATTGTCATACCATTCGGCCGCTTCGGCCGCTTCCCAAAGGGCCGTCCGGCAGGCGGTCATGCTGGAACGGTTGGCGCGGATGATGTCTTCGAGGTTCTTCCCGGGGAGCAGCGCACCGTCACGGTCATAGGATTTCCGGTCCCGGAGAACCCCGCTGAGGCCGTCGCTGCAGAGGAGGATGATATCCCCGCGGCAGACGGAAAGGGAGACGCTGTCGGGCTTGGCCTTCGCGGACGGGTCGCCGAGACTCCGGGTCACGATGTTCCCGTAAGGATGGACAAAGGCCTCCTCCTCGGTGATCTTTCCTTCATCGACGAGGCCCTGGACATAGGAATGGTCCTTCGAAATCTGGCGGATCCCCTCCGGTTCGCGGAAGAGATAGGCGCGGCTGTCCCCGCACCAGGTAACCGTGAGCGTATCCCCGAACAGCCAGGCGAGGATCAGGGTGCTGCCCATCCCTTCGCACTCCTTGTCCGAATTGGATTTCTTTTTGATCGCGGCGTCCGCGTCCACGACGATTCCTTCCATGTACCGGGCACGGGAATCCGCCGAAGAGAGCACAGAAGCCGTGAGACGGCTTTTCTCGAAACCGGCTTTTACCGTTTCGATCGCCACGGCGGACGCGACTTCTCCTGCATTCATGCCGCCCATCCCGTCCGCGACGACCATCAGGCATCCGGCTTCGCCCAGATCCTGGACCTCATCGGCCAGGAACTGCCCCTGGATGTCGTTGGAAAGGTCTGCATCGACGAAAAGGTTGTCCTCGTTCCCCTTGTTCGGGGCGCTTTCATTCCATTTGCCGGCCGGGTCCGTATAGGCCGCGAGCCGGATCTTTATCTTTTGTGCCATAGCTTTACTTGATTACGGAGATGGGGACGACGCGGTCTTTCCATTTGCCGGAACTCGAGTTTCCGGTCTTGGATCCGAGACGGTTCGATCCGGACAGGATTCCGACCACGACATACTGCCCGTCCTTGACCGTGACGACCGGACCGCCGGAATTGCCGTGGTCGGTCTCGCTGTTGGACAGGAGGATGCAGCCGTCGACATCCAGCCCTTCGCGCGCAACGAAAGATTCACTGTAAATCGGAGTCACGTTGCGGAGGTCTTCCGCTCCGACGCCGACGGGGAATCCGAGGATGTCGAGGTGGGTCTTGATCGGGAGGGTCTTGGAATAGGGCCCGTCCGCAACGAGGGATCCGGTCTTTCCTGCCTTTGCCCAGGCGTAATCCCGTGCATCAGCCTTGTCGATGATCTTGACGGGGAGGTTCATCCCGTCATAGGGAACCGTTCCGAGCGTGACGGGCGTGTATGAGCCCATATGGAAAACCGGCTTGGACAGGGGGTACTTGAACGTAATCCTGTCCCCCTTCGGAGAAACGGCGATGAAATGGCAGGTGAAAGCGTCCGGATTCTGGTTCATCAAGCCGTTGAGCAGCAGGTCGGACTCGTCCTCCGGATAGCCCATGAAGGGATTGATGACATGCTGGGCGGTGACGATCTTCCCGTCGTTGAGCAGGAAAGCGGTCCCGCTGGCCCCGAACACATATTTCTCCGTCCCTTCGCCGAGTTCTATGTAAAACATGCAGAAATAGGTATCGTTGGCAACCTGTTTCAAGGCCTCGGGGAGACCGCCGGTCCCGACGGACTGGACCGCCTGCATGGCCCTCCGTGCACGTGCGTTCGCCGCGGAAACCTGCTGGGCCATCTTGGCGAGCCGGTCTTCGTAATCGGCGATTTTCTTGTTGCTCTCCATCAGTTCGGCGGCGAGGGCGTCCGCCTTTTCCTTGTTCTCCCGGTTGCTCTCGATCTGCTCGGCCAGCACTTTCCCCTGCTCCAGGAAATCCTGGCGCTGGCGGAAGTTCCAGAAGGTCAGCCCCGCGACGGCGAGCACCAGCACGGCGGCGAGGGACCATATGGCCGTCTTGTAGGGCCGCAGGGCCTGCTGCCGGAAGAGATTCAGGCGGGCGGTCAGGCCGATGCTGCTGACAAGGCCCTTTTTGCCTTCCGGAATGATGAATCCCAGTTTCGGCCCGTTCGTCGAAAGCTGGATCTCATCCCCGTTCTGGAGATACCACTCCTTCTGGACCGGATGGCCGTTGAGATAAGTGGTATTGGTCTGGGACAGCTGGATCAGTTTCCAGTTGTCGCCGTCCTTGACGATGGCGGCGTGGCGACGGCTGACCGTGGGGAAGTTCTCGTCGAAGCGGACCTGGCAGGCGGGATCCCGGCCGAGTTCGATCTCGTCCACGATGATGGGCTGGGATTCCCCGGCCTTGTGGTATTGGCTGGACACTTTATGGACCAGCGTATAGTACCGCCTTCCTTCTCCTCCGAAGATGGATTTCATGCCGGCTCCGATGGATCCGGACAGGGAACGCTTGTAAGATTGGGTGGGTGTTGCCATATGGTTATATTATTTTGATTATCGGAACGTGACAGGGATACTGAACAGCTTTCTCCCCTTGGAATATACCTCATATTTGAAGCGGCCACGCGAATAACAAGTCTTCTGCTCATTGCCCCATCCCGAGATCCAGTACTTGTTGCAGTCTTCGTTGTATTCTGTCAGGAAGGATCCGGAATCTTTGAAAGAATACCCGGAAGGGGAAGAATTCCCTTTGCTGATGGATCCGTCCGGGCGTATGATCTTGATGGAAAATGTCTGGTTATTATAAGCTTCCGGATTTGTAACTCCCCGGAAACCGGTTATTTCCATATAGGCGGCAAGGTAATCGGTCTTGGACGCCGGAATCGTTTTGTTCTCTGACGTGATCACCCATTCTCCATCCTTGAATTCATATTCGACCTCATCCTCACGGTCTCCGTGGTATAAATAAACGTTTGTAACCATATTGATACCACTGACCTTTTCTACCGCTTCGTCGAACTGTTTCCGGACAGTTTCGTCTTCTTTCAAGTACAATGCCCTGGAAAAGTGTAACGCCGCTTCATCGTTATATTTAGTATTTTCCGCCTCGGCGACCTCCTTATTGAATCCCCTCTCTGCTATCGCACTCAGATCCCTGCGGAGAATTTCAACTTTATTATAGTCTTTATAATAAACCCTATATCGTGTTTCTATGGTATAGAGCGAATCGATAATGTCCTTGAAAGTTTCATACTGTTCGAAACCGCTGGGCCTATTTAGATAAGAGTTGGGATTGACGGAATAAATCAATTCGCTCATATCATTCCTTACAGAATTGACCGACCGGAGATAGGAAGGGTAATTCTTTTTCGCTACCCGTCTTTCCGGGCTGCGGGTGACGAAGAAAGAGACCGCCAGCAGTCCCAGCAGGGGGTAGATCCATTTGTTCACGGCAAACCAGGATTTGCGTTTTCCTTCGGGTTCGGGAACGGGTCCCGGATCCGGACCGGGAGTCGGACCCGGTTGCGGCTGCGTTCCTCCGCCGCCCGCAATCGGGACGGTCGAACGCTCCCGGGGTTTGTTCCCGCCGGACTTTCCGGGCCGGGGTTCTTCCGGAACGGTTCCGGGCCGTTTCTTCGGGGACGGTTTTACGGGATCGGGCTTTTCCGGATCCGGCTCAGGCGGAACCGGTGAAAAGGCTCTCCTTTTCGCCATCGCGGCGATGGCCTCGGCCGTCGGACGGTCCCAGGTCTCTTTCGCGAGACACGCCTTCACCAGTTTGACGATTTCGGGGTCCGGATACGGGATGTCCGGGATGGCGGCGCCGTTCCGGAGCATGATGCCTCCCTGTCCGAAGAAGGGGAGATTTCCGGTAATCATCTCATACAAGGTCACGCCGAAGGCCCAGATATCCGTCGCCTTGACGGACTCGGCCCGCTCGGAGAACATCTCCGGGCCCATGTAAGGAAGGGATCCGCCGGAGCTGTTCTGCTGAACGGAGCGGGAGGAATTCCTCCGGAGGGTGCTCCGCATTTTCGTGCTGATGCCGAAATCCGTGATGGCAAAAGACCCGCTTTCCGTCCGCAGGATGTTGTCCGGCTTGATATCATGGTGGACGACATCCATCTTATGCAGGTACGCGAGACCGGAAGCGACATCCCCGATGAACTGCCACAGCGTATCCGGATCGCACTCTCCGATAAGGGAAAGGGCCGAAGACGGGCAGTACGGCATGACAAGGAAAGGCCGGCGTTCGCAGACGTCGAAATGGTAGGCGTGCAGGAGGTTCGGATGGTTCAGGTTGTAGGCGGTCTTGTACTCCTTCTTGAATTCCTCGATCCCGCGGTCGTCCAGGGCGATGTAGATCTTGATGGCGACCTCCATGTCCAGCTGCGAGTCGCGGGCGAGCCAAACTTCACCGAAGGATCCGCGTCCCTTCTGTTCCAGGAGAATGTACCTGTTTGCAAATAGTTCTTGTTCCATGATACTTGATTATCAATATCCTTCCACACGGAGCTTGACGTCCCCGATGGATATAATGTCTCCGGGGCGGATCCGCATGCCGCGCATATCCACTTCGGAGGAATTGACATAGGTCCCGTTCAGCGATTCTTCCCACCGTGCGGTATCGGCCACCCACTGGCCGTCCCGGATAATCCAGGACCCGGGGGTTCCGTCCGTCTCGAGGGTACAATGGTGGCGGGAGATGTAGCAGCTGCACTCTTCTTTCAGGGGAATCCGGTTGTGGACGCTGATGGTGTCGCGGCCGACCGTGAGGATGCAGCGGCCCTGCCGCAGGTCTTCAAGCCGGTATTCCCGGCCGTATTCTTCACCCTGCATGACGCGGAGGAGGATTCCGGTCCGGACCGTCAGGAAAGGATGGTCCGGAATATTCCGCCGGGGTGCTCCTCCGGAGGGAAGGCGGGAGAGGATGTCTCCGGCGCTCTGGGTCCGCGACTTGAAATCGGGGACGAGACAGCCTTCGATGATCTCCGGCCAGGGACTCCCCGAAGCGGCGGTTCTCAGCCGGGAGCGGTCCCAGCGGCCGGCTTTCGCGTTTTCGAGGTACCGGGGCAGCGTCGCCTCCGTGAGTTCGCCGAAAGGGAGTTCTCCGACCAGGATTTCGTACATCATGACCCCGAAGGAAAAAAGGTCGGTCGTCGGGAGGACCGTGGCGTTGCCTCCCCGCGGCGGATTGACCTGCTCCGGCGGCATATAGGGATAGGTTCCGAAGAGCTGGGAAGGCTTCCCGAGCCATCCGCGTTCGGTCATCCGTTTGTTACGGTCGCCAGAAATGCCGAAATCCGTCAGGACGGCCGTTCCGTCCTCCCGGATCAGGACGTTCTCGGGCTTGAGGTCGCGGTGGACCTTCCCGCAGGCGTGCAGGTCCCTCAGCCCGGCGAGGATCTGCCCTCCGGCCCGGTTCACGTCGAAGGACCGGCTTGACGCATAGCGGCGCAGGTCGCCTCCCGGACAGAATTCCATCAGGATATAGGGATTGCCGCCCACTTCGCCGTACGTGTAGGAATGGGCCAGGTGATCGCTCCGGATCTGTCCGGTTTCGAACTCCATGACGAAACGGTCCCTCAACCCTTTGCAGACATCGGGGGTAACCGTCCAAAGTTTCAGCAGCTTGAGTGCGAAGACATGGCCGGAGGGGTCGGCCACCTTGTAGACGACCCCGAACGTCCCCTCTCCGAGCGGACGTTCGATCCGGTATCTCCCGTCAATGGTGTCTCCGGGATTGAAATCGCAGCGGTCTGCAACAATCAGAGACATCCCCGTCAGCCCTTGAATTCAAACCTGCGGTTGCCGAGGATGATGATGTCGCCGGATTCGAGCCTGGTCTTGCGGCCGGCATGGACATAGGTCGTTTTCTGGTCGCTCCTGTCCTCCAGGTACCAGGCTCCGTCCTCGAAGGTGAGGACAGCCTGCTCTTTCGAGGTAATCGACTGGTTGTTGGGATCCGTGTTGGCCCGGTTCAGCACGATCTGGTCTCCCGAGTAGGAAACCGGCTGATAGCCGACCTGTTCATTCTGCCAGGCGACTGCCTTCAGGGTGCAGAAATGGCTGTCCTGAGGGGTCTCCCAAGGATTGATCGTACCGGGACGTTGCCGTCCTGCGGGAGGGGCGACCGGGGGGACGGGTGCCTGGGCGGAGGACGCTACCGGTTCCCCGCAGTTCGGGCAGACCCGGAAACCCGGGGCGATCGGATATCCGCATTTCTTGCAGGCGCCGCCGAAAAGCTCGCTCTCGGGAAGGGTCCCTTTCAGGGGATTGGGTTCCGCAGGCGGAACAGCATTGACAGGAGGAACGGGAGGTAAAGAATGACCCTGCTCGGAATGGAGGGGGGCATTGCACTTTTCACATCTCTCTTTTCCCTGGGGATTCTCCCAGCCGCAATTCTTGCATCGCATAGGTATAAGTCGATTAATCAGTGATTTTATGAATAAGCAAATATAGGAAAAAAATCACAATACATTTGTCTATATGATGCTTCCTTGCCGAAGCTCATTTAAATTCTTATCTTTGAAAACACACATGTTCAATGTGGATCTGCGTCGCATTGTTGAAAAAGTAATCATTCCTCTGCCATGAAACATATACTGACCCTGCTGGTTTCCAGCCTTTCCGTCCTGGCGCTCGCTGCCTGCCAGAATCCCGCCTGCAAGAAATACATAACCTATGAACAGTTCGGCGCCAAGGGCGACGGAGTGACCGACGATATGCCCGCGATCGTGGCAGCGCACCAGGCCGCCAACGAAAAAGGCCTTCCGGTCAAGGCGAAAAGCGGGAAGACCTATTACATCGGCAAAACCCCCGTTTGCGCCGAAATCCGTACGGACACCGATTTCGGAAAAGCCTCGTTCATCATCGACGACGTCGATTTCGATCTCAAGGATAAAGGCAAACCCGTCTTCCTCGTGCTTCCCGACAAGGAAGCATTCGAGGTCGAAGGCGTCAATTCACTCAAGCGGGGCCAGACGAACCTCGGCGTCTCCCTGCCCTGCCGCTGCCTCGTGGAAGTCGTCAACCAAGAGCACAAGGTTTTCATCCGGAAGGGAAAAAACCAGAACAACGGGACGGCCCAGAAAGAGGTCTTGCTGGTTGGGAAAGACGGGAGCATCGACCCTTCGACCCCGGTCGTATTCGACTATGAAAAGGTTACCGGAATCAAGGCTTATCCGATCGACGAGCCCATTGCGATCAAAGGCGGAACCTTTACCACGATCGCCAACCAGGCCGAATCCAGATACAATTACCACAACCGGGGAATTACCGTCAGAAGGTCGGGGACCCGTATCGAAGGCCTTACCCACCGGATTACCGGGGAGCTGGACCACGGTGCGCCATACACTGGATTCATCTATCTGGAACATGTCGCCGATGTCGTGGTCTCGGACTGTCTCATGACGGGACACAAGACCTACATTACCGACTACAGTTCCGGAGGAGGACCCGTCAGCATGGGCTCCTACGACCTCAACGCCAATTCCTGCGCACACATTCTCTGGAAAGACTGCCGCCAGACCAACGACATCGACGACAAGGCCTACTGGGGCGTTTACACGTCCAATTTCTGCAAAGACCTTCAGCTGGACAACTGCGTTTTCTCCCGCTTCGACGCCCACCAGAGCGCGACCAACGTGCAGTTGAAGAACTGTACTTTCGGCCACCAGAGCGTCCGGATGGTCGGTTTCGGCACCTTCCTGATTGAAAACTGCGAGATGCACGGGAAATACCTCCTGAGCCTGCGGGACGATTATGGGAGTACCTGGGACGGGGACATCATCCTCCGCAACTGTATCATGCGCCCCTACAAGGGAGACAAAATGGCCTGCATCATCGGAGGCTCCAACAACGGTTCACACGACTTCGGGTACGAATGCCGCCTGCCCCACAATATCAAGGTCGAGGGCCTGCTGATTGACGACAGCGCCATCACACGCGAGGATTATGCCGGTCCGACCGTTCTCTCCTCCTTCGGCCGGAAGACGGGAGCGGAAGAACCCTTCCCCTTCCTGACGGATTGCAACGTGACGCTCTCGGGCGTCACCGTCAAGAGCGGTAAACCCCTTGCACCCGCTCCCAATCCGGAGGCCTTCCCCGGACTTGCCGTGAATCGGTAGAACGCAGGAATCACCCTGGAAGACGAATTATTCCGTCAGTTTCCGGGTAATCTTGTCACAGGTGTAGGTCCTGGTCTCGGCGCTGCCGGGGAACTTCGCCTTGGCGACGACCTTCCAGTCCTTGAGTTCCGAGGCGGGACGGTCCAGTTTCAGGTACCACCAGTTCTCGGACCGGTCCCAGTGGTAGGTCCAGCTGGTCTTGATACCGGAGACATTGTCGTTGGCCAGGTGGCTGTGGGCGCAGTAGTCGTAGATCCGCTTGTTGGCGAAGGTCATCTTTTCGGCCTTCCCGTCGTGCTCCAGGGTGACTTCCCAGTCCTCGTCCCCGTGATAGATATGCGCGAGAAGGAAGTTCCCGCCTGCGAAAAGGGATTCATTGCTCCACGCATACTGGTGCGACCAGTCGGATTCCAGGTCATAGACATCGTTGGAATCGTAGACGCGCATCTGCTCTTCCGGATTATGGACACAGCGATACTCCCAGCTGGAGAAGTCCTTCCCGTCGACGTGATAGACATAAAAACCGGCGGGAGCTCCGTCGGGGCTGTACTTCGAATACCAGAAATTGCCCATCGGGACGCCGTGGATGCGTTCCATGACCGGCCGGCCGCTCTTTGTCTTGACCGTGTACTTGTAGCTTTCGCAGATATGGGCATGTCCGGAAAAGATATAGGCGCTGTTGAATTCCGCCATTTTTGCGACCATGTCCGACCGGTGCGGGACATCGGCGAATCCGCGGACGTGGCAGTGCTGCAGGATGACGACCATCTTCGAGGATTTGTCCTCGACGAGGGCGAGGTCCCTCAAAAGCCAGTCGTAGACCTTGTCGCTCAGACCGTTATGCCCGGTCGCGGGCAGGGCGGTACCGCTGCTGGAAGGTTCGGACCTGGCGATGAAATTGTCCAGGGCGACAAAATGGACCTTGCCGATATTGAACGAATAGCAGGGAGGGCCGAAGGTGCCGGAGAAATCCCCTTCCGTCCCGAGGTCGAAACCGTCGGTCCCGGACTCGGCCGAATTTCCCTTGCGGGCGTTGTGGTCGTGGTTTCCGATGACCGTGAAAAACGGAACATACTTGCCGGCTCCGTACTCCGCGCTGCCGAGGGCGTCCGCCGCGTAACCGAAGGTTTCAGGATCCTTCGCATTGTTGATGATGTCCCCGAGGCTCACGCCGAAAACCGGTCCCTTGGAAGGATTCTCCTTGAAATACTCCCCGATCTTCCGCATGGCTCCGCCCTTGAACGTCGAGGCGGTCGAGGCATTCCGGATATGAATGTCGCCGAGGACCGCGAAGGAAAAGGCGGAGCTGCTCCCGGTCAGTTTCTGGAGGGTGAAGTTCTTCTTGTTGACGGCGGACGGACGGATCGTCTGGTAGAAGGAAGGCAGGTGGGAGGCGGCGTTCTGCCGAATGGCGTAACCGGCGGGAAGGCTGTAGCAGACGTGGGTGCTCTTGGGATCCGCCTTCATCTGGTATACTCCGTTCGTGTCGGTAACGGCAAAACGGAAGCCATCCGTTACAGGGACGTTCCGGACGGGATTTCCCTCCGTATCGGTGATGACGCCATAAAGATTGTTTCCCTCTTCGATCCGGGTGCCGTTCAGGGTCGTCCCTTCATCGACGGGCGTTCCGCCCTCCTGTCCGTCATCCACGGGATCGACGTCGATTTTGTTTTTCGAAGCGCAGGCGGCCATGAGGCCGGCGATCAAGGAAAGGAAAAACCTTCTGTCCATAGGCTTATCTGTTTACCCCGAGGTCCAGGATATGGATATGGGTCGGGATCCGGCGCTCCTTGTCATGCAGGAAGGTCCGGGAGGCCGAAGGATAATTGACGACATGGGTTTCGGGATGGCCCTCTCCCTTGACGCAGAGAGCGGTCGACCCGCCACCGTCGAGGTTGATGGCGTTGACCGGATGGAAATGCTCCTCGATGAAGGACGTGAGCTCAAAGGCGTTCATCCCTTCCGCAAGTCCGGGCCTGCGGCCGTCCACTACAATGAGGATCAGGTGGTTATCGGCAGTCAGGGCGGCGGCGGACCTGGGGTGCCGGACGCTCTGGTGCCGGAGCGGGTCTTCGTAACTGAGCTTTTCGATCTGGGCGGGAGTCAGGCTGCTCGTCGCGAAATACTTTCCGACGGGAACGGAATCCTCGATCAGCATCGGGGCGCTGGTAAACACGTTCGGATCCGGAATCGCTTCGAACGCCGCACGCTGCTCATCCAGGGAAAGACCCTTCCCGGTATAGGAAATCGTGACCTTGCGCCCGTCCGTACTGATGGAGCTGTCCGTCTTCCACTGCGGAACGGACCCGGCGTAGGGGACGATGTCCATGTCGATCTTGTGACTGGTCGTTCCGTCCACCCGGATGTACACGGACTCTTTCTCGTAGGTCGCGTTGATGGTTGCGACCGCTCCCGCGTTCTTGAAAGCATCGGAGGTCGCGGTCCGGTCCCCGTAGGTGAACTTGACGGCATAGCGGGGATTGTTCAGGTCCACGTCTACGGCGTTGACGATCTGGTTCGCGCCGGAGATGGGGTCCTTCCCGCTGAAACGCTTGTAAACCAGTCCTTCCTGGACGGTATCGACCTCCCATCCTCCCCGGTTGAAGTCCGGAATCCGGTCCATCCGCTCCTCGTAGGCGGCCTTCACGTCACTCCAGTGATAGAAGGGCCATTTATCCGTCCCGATCCCGACGAGGTGCATTTCCTTTTCGTTGAGAAGGGCCTTGACGAGGATGTCCCCGGAACCTTTCTTCCGGAAGAAGACCAGCTGGATGTTCGCGCCCATGGGGCAGATCCGGTCCCATACCCAGTCCTTTTCGGGATGGAGGGGATCCTTGGCCGGAGTGCAGCATCCTTCGAAGAGCATCAGGGCAGCTAGCGGGCCGAACTGGGAGTCGTGCCCATAGCGGAGCGCCGCCCGGTAGGGGCCTCCTGCGATGGCCTCCTCGGCGCCGTCGATGATATGGGTGAGGGGAATGGAGGCCTGGTCGAGCAGGAACTCCCCGTACTCCTCGGAAGGGCCGATGCCATAGTGCTCGATCCGGTTCTGCATCTGCCAGACATTGCGGAAATCCTCGTAAGTAAAGTATTTCTTGAAGAAGTTGACGCCGAGTTCATCGAAGAGCTGGGACTCGCAGGAGAGTTTCCACAGGTACATAGGGAGCGTCTTCCGTAATTCAGGGGACAGGTAGCGGTCTTTCTGGGCCTCGTCATAGGTAAAGATCCTGTCCAGGAGGGCGTCGTTGGCAAAGTGCTCGAGTTTCTCCGCATTATAGTCTTGCAGGTATCCGCTCCGGGCGAGCCACGAAGCCTGGAACGTATTGAATATGCTTTCCTGGACGAAAGGGCTGCTATGCCTGTCATAGACTACTTTCGGATTCGCGGCCGTGATCGCGTCGAGACTGTAGGCCATGCTCAGCATGCACCGGTGGCTCTGGGAAGAGTATACATCGACCCGGCAATCCTTGCCGGCGAAGATCTCCGGATAGCGCGAGACAGTCCTTTCCATGATATGCCTGTGCTCCCGGCCGCCACGGGGAAGGAGGGTTCCGTATTTTCCCTTCGCGTCTTCCGCCATCTTCCGGACATCGACGAGAAGTTCTTTCCCGGTCGCGGTCAGGAAACCTCCCCTGTCCGCCTCTTCGAGCACCCTGAGCGGAGTATCATAGGAGTCCGCGGAAAGCAGGTAGCGGCTGCCGTGACGGCAGAAAGTCGAAAGGTAGAAGGGCTTGTATCCTGCCGGAGGGCGGGTGAACGCCGTCGGCGTATCGTGATAGGGGGTAAACGATGATGTCATCTGCCCGTAATCCTGGGCGCAGACGGAAGCGCAGGCGAAAAGGCCCGCTGCAAGGAAAAGGAGGATTTTGCTACGGAGGTTCATAGGGTCTCTCTTATGATCGGGTTTCTTCGCAAATATACAAAAAAAGGGATAAAAAAGGAGCCGGCTCAGTCGATGAGCCGGCTCCTTGTGTCAGGAAACGCCTTCCTAGAGGTTCGGGTTGGATTTCTTCCAGTCCGCGACGGCGGGGATGATGCCGAGGCTGATGATCTCGTCACGCATCTTGCAGAGGTGCTCATAGGAAGCCTCGAGGGCGGCCATCTCTTCGGCCGTACCTTCCGGGTTGCAGTAATGGACACCGGTCGCGTCGATGACGGTCGGCATGGCCATCATGACGTTCTGGAACTTCTCGTTGCAGACATAGGTGCCGGCGGGCCAGGTGAATTTCTCACCGCCCATGGAGGCCTCGATCATCTTGACCGCATTGTAGGCCGGGCTCTGGAAGGAAGAACGGCCGCGGAGCTTGATGATGTTGGAACCACCCTGGATCGTGTTGTGCTTGATCTCGGCGAAACGCTCTTCGCTGAGGCCCATCTCGGAGAGGGGCTTGCCGTCGACGAGGACCTTGGAGGCGAAAACGGCCATCGCTTCGCCGTGACCGCCGTAGGTATAGCTGCCGGTAACCTTGCACTGCTGTACGCCGAATTCCTGGGCCAGGGCCTCCTGCAGACGGGTGCTGTCGAGGGCGGCGAGGGAGGTCAGCTGCTCCGGCTTCAGACCGGAATGGATAAGGGCGGTGAGGGCCGTGACGTCAGCCGGGTTGAAGATGACGACGACGTGCTTCACGTCCGGGCAGTATTTCTTGATATTGTCACCGAACTCGGCGGCGATCTGGCAGTTGCCCTTCAGAAGATCCTCGCGGGTCATGCCCTCCTTGCGCGGCGCACCGCCGGAGGAGATGATGTACTTCGCATCCTTGAACGCGACGGCCGGATCGATGGTGGCGGTGATGTTCACGCCCGGGAAAGCGCAATGGTCCATCTCGGCCAGGACACCCTTGAGGCCCGGCTCGAAGATATCATACAGGCAGATGTTCGGGGTAAGGCCCAGCATCGCAGCGGTCTGGACCATGTTGGATCCGATCATGCCGGCGGCGCCGACGATGACGAGTTTCTCTTCAGTAAGGAATTTCATGATGGTATAAAATGAATTTTAGTTAACTGTCAGTCAAAAGCGTTGCAAAGATAACAAAAATCATTATCTTTGCATCGTTAATTGTAACGAAATTGTATGGAGCCTCCCAGTTCGGCACTCTCTGGTCAACAGTTTTTGACGGTCGTCGGTTCTGACGACCCTTACTTGCGAACAAGCTCAAACAGTTGCCCCGGCATCCCCGATGGATACCGGGTGAAGTTTCATGCATCGATCGAACGGATTTAATATGGGACTATATCTTAAAAAGGAATTAGAAAACGAAGCCGAAATCGGTGTTTGGGAAATCACCGAAACCGAAGAAGAGCTCAAGGAACTGAGCTCTACTCCGGCGGACGAGATGGAAGAGATCTCGTTCATCAAAAGCGAGTCGATGCGCAAGCAGCGCCTCGCCGTCAGGGCCCTGCTCAACTCGATGTTTGACGAAAAAGTCTATCTGAGCCACCACGACAACGGGAAACCGTAC